>Ga0182747_1000062_pt1 | contig 114699 bp, 105 predicted proteins | sample eDN3rd30CBELigBY_FD_128526 | JGI IMG/M metagenome (GOLD analysis project Ga0182747, IMG submission 128526) | Enriched backyard soil microbial communities from Emeryville, California, USA - eDNA 3rd pass 30_C BE-Lig BY (version 2) (version 2) | ecosystem: Environmental > Terrestrial > Soil >...
CATTCTTGGCGCCGGAGATGGGGAGTTTGCCGGAGAGCGGCTTGCCGCCGCGAATGACGATGCGATCCATCGGCGGGTTATTAGCGGGTGACGCGGCGCGCGCAAGGGCGCGCATCGCATCAGGCGAGCAGTTCGACGTCCCAGTAGAGCCAGTCGCGCCAGCTTTCATGGAGATGGTTGGGCGGGAAGGCGCGGCCGCGATCCTGCAACTGCCAGGTTGTGGGGCGGATCGGCTGCTCGCGCAGGGGCATGTTGGCCTCTCGCGGCGTGCGGCCGCCCTTGCGCAGGTTGCACGGCGCGCAGGCGGTGGCGACATTCTCCCACGTCGTGCGCCCGCCCGAACGGCGCGGGACGACATGATCGAAGGTGAGATCTTTCAGGGAGCCGCAATAGAGGCAGGTGAACTTATCGCGCAGGAACAGGTTGAAGCGGGTGAAGGCGGGGTGCTCGCTGGGCCGCACATATTGTTTGAGCGCGATGACCGAGGGAATGCGCATCTGCATGCTGGGCGAATGCACCTCCCGATCATAGCATTCGACAATGTCGACTCGCTCGAGAAACACGGCCTTGATGGCCGTCTGCCACGGCCAGAGGCTCAGGGGATAATAGGATAGCGGCGTATAATCGGCATTTAAGACCAGTGCCGGGCAGTTATCCACGTGACGAATAAGATCGGGATGATACATGACGTTGGTCGGCCCCTCACGGTTCCGCCGCGATCCATCGGATAGAACCGTGACGTTGCTATGACACCGGATTGATGGGACCGCGTCAAGAACCCTATGAGCCAGATGGCCGCCACACCGCATCTTGTGACCCGCTTTGCCCCCAGTCCGACCGGGCGGCTGCATGTCGGCCATGGCTATAGCGCGCTCCTGTCCCATGATCTGGCGCGCAACCATGGCGGGCGCTTCCTGCTGCGGATCGAGGATACGGACGCCGCCCGCTGCCGGGCGGCGTTTACCGAGGGCATTTACGAGGATCTGCGCTGGCTTGGCATCAGCTGGGACGGGCTACTCATCCAGTCGCAGCGGCAACCGGCCTATCAGGCGGCGCTGGCGCAGCTCCAGGCGCTCGGCATGGCCTATCCCTGCTTCTGCACGCGTGGCGACATCTCGCGGGAGATCGCCGCGAGCCTGCATGCGCCCCATGGCGTGGACGGGCCGCTCTATCCGGGCACCTGTCGCGCCCTCTCGCCGGATGAGCGGGCGGACCGACTCGCGCAGGGGTTGCTGCCGAGCTGGCGGCTGGATATGGCCGCGGCGCTCGCCCGCACCGGGCCGCTGGTCTGGCGGGATGAGACGGCGGGCACCGTGCCGGTCGACCCGCTGGCGCTGGGCGACCTCATCATCAAGGGGCGCGACCGGCCGGCCAGCTATCATCTCGCCGTTGTGGTCGACGATGCCGCGCAGGGCGTGACCGACGTGGTGCGTGGGCGGGACATGATCGCCTCCACCCACGCGCACCGCACCTTGCAGGCGCTGCTCGGCCTGCCGACGCCGCATTACCGGCATCATGCCCTGGTGGTTGACGGGGCGGGCCAGCGGCTGGCGAAGCGTGCGGCCGGGCTCGCTCTGGCCGAGCTGCGGGCGCACGGCGTCGCTGGCCCGCAACTGGCCGATGATCTGCGCGCTGGCCGCTTTCCGGTTGGCATCGGGCCTGGCTGAGCCTACATCGCGGCAAAGCCCGTATCGCTGCCAAAAGGAGTTCCCGCCATGGGCACTGTCATTCTCGCCATTCTCTGTGTCGCCGCCGCGATCGGCGCTGCCGTCTATCTGGTGCGCGGCATCGTCATGTTCCTCAAGGCCACCGAGGAAGATTTGAAGAGCGGCACCAATGGTCCCAGCCAGTCCAGCCTGAAGCAGAACAAGATGATGATGGGCCGCATCATGATGCAGGCGCTGGCGATCCTGATCGTGGCGGTGCTGCTGTTGATGCACGGCAGCAAATAAGCGGGCGGCCGGGCCATGGTCCGTCTCAACCGCATCTATACCCGCACCGGCGATGACGGCACCACCGGCCTGGTCGATGGCGCGCGCCTGCCAAAAGATCATCCGCGCATGGTCGCGATTGGCGACGTTGACGAGCTGAACAGCCTGCTCGGCCTTGCGGTCGCCGCGATGGCGGAGCGCGAGGAAGCCCGGCTGCTCCAGACGATCCAGAATGATCTGTTCGATCTGGGCGCCGATCTGGCAACGCCGGGCGCGGATTTCACGCCTTCGCAGATGGTCCTGCGCATCGTGCCGGCGCAGGTCGCGCGGCTGGAGGCGACCATCGACGCGCTCAACGAGCCGATCCCGCCGCTGCGCAGCTTCATCCTGCCGGGCGGAAGCGAGGCGGCAGCGCGCGTCCATGTCGCGCGTGCGGCCGCCCGCCGGGCGGAGCGCGCAGCCATCACCGCCAGTGGCATGGTGACGATCAATCCGGCGGCACTGTCCTATCTCAACCGGCTCTCCGACCTGTTGTTCGTGCTGGCTCGCGCGCTCAATGGCAATGGCGCGGATGATATCCTGTGGGTGCCCGGCGCCCAGCGCGCCGGATAAGCGGCCCGGCAGCGGGGGCAGCGCACGCCCTGCCCATGGCCGGGCGAACCGTCGATGGCCAGCAGGCGCTTTGTCGCAGGCGCTTTGTCTCGATCGGCTGCCCGGCTCCGTGCGCCGCCGATGCTTGGACGCTGTGGGGGCCTGACGCTAGTTCGGGCAGCGCACGCGGCTCGTCTTGCCGATCGTCAGTCTGTTGCCGCCCTCACTGAGCGCCAGCGTGGCGCTGTCCGACCAGTGATCGCCCTCGCCATTATAATCCGCCGTGATGTGGATGCGGTCATCGCCCAGTTTCTGCATGGCGGTGACCTGCCCGACGCTCTCATAATAAATGAGGCTGTCGCCCTGCACGGCGAGCCGCATATCATCGCCCGGCTTGCCGCAACTGGCGCGCGAGGCCGACCAATTGCCCTGGAATGCGGCGGGAATGCGCGCGGCGGCGGTCCCGGCGCCTTCGCGCGCGATTTGCACTGTGCCAAGCGGCTGCAAATCGGCAGCGGCGATCAGCCAGGGCGTCTGGCCCGGCTCGCCCTTCTGGCCGGCGGGATTTCGCGCCAGCGTCATCATGCCGGAGAGGTTGAACGGCTTGCCGCCCTCGCGCAGCCGCCCGTAAAGCTGGACGGGGACGCGCGCCGTCTGCGTGCCGCCGGTTTGTGGCCGGCCGACCAGCACGCGAATATCCGCATAACGGCGGTAGGTTTCCACGAACTGCGCTTCGGTCATGCCGCTTTGCCGGCCATGATCGCGCCAGAGCCGATAGGCGTCGCCATAGCGCCCTTCGCCCAGCGCCTGCCCCCAGCGCTCGATCGTCGCGCCGGAGGCCTCGACGCTGGCCGGATCACGCGCGGCGCTTTCATTGAGCGGGGTGCGGTCATCAGGGAGGCCGCCGGGCTCGCCCGGCGCGGGTGGGACGAGCGTGCCCTCATATTGCGGATCGATGGTGGCGCTGTCGTCGACGGCGTTGAGTGCCGCATCAAGCGCTGCATCGGCCTCATTCTCGGTCATCCGGCCCTGATTGTCCGGGGCGGGTTCGCTGTTGCAGGCGGTCAGGACGAGGGCCAGCAGCAGGGGGGCAAGGCGGATATATCCGGGGGTCATGGCGTGTCTCCGGTGTGATCGGTCAAAATTGGAAACGCCCTGTGGCGCGATCGGGTTGCCGGCATTTGCCTGTCTCACGGCCCATGCTATGGGATTCGTCCCTCGCGCGACAGGACCGATTTTTCGATGAACGACCTAACCCAAACGCCGGAGATGCTGATTGCCACCATGGGCGGGCGTGCGCGCCGTGCCGCGGCGGAGATGGCGCTGGTGCCAAGCGAGCGCAAGGCCGAGGCGCTGCTCGCAGCCGCTGCGGCGCTGCGCGAGGGGGCGGACAAGATCATCGCCGCCAATCGCGCCGATATGGAGCGCGGCGCCGCCAATGGCCTGTCCACCGCCATGCTCGACCGGTTGCGGCTGGACGAAGCGCGCATCGCGGCGGTGGCCGATGCGGTGGCGCAGGTGGCGACGCTCGCGGACCCGGTCGGCCAGATCATCGACGAGTCGGCGCGGCCCAACGGCCTCAAGCTCCAGCGGGTGCGGGTGCCGCTCGGCGTGATCGGCATCATCTATGAGAGCCGGCCCAATGTGACGGCGGATGCCGCCGCGCTCGGCCTGCGCTCGGGCAATGCGGTGATCCTGCGTGGCGGCTCGGAGGCGATCGAGAGCAACCGCGCGATCCATGCCGCGATGGTGCGCGGCATCACGCAGGCCGGGCTGCCGGCCGATGCCGTGCAACTCGTGCCGGTGACGGACCGCGCTGCCGTGGGTGCCATGCTGCGCGCGGTGGGGCTGATCGACATCATCATCCCGCGTGGCGGTAAGGGCCTGGTGGCGCGGGTTCAGGAAGAGGCGCGGGTGCCCGTGCTCGCCCATCTGGACGGCATCTGCCACAGCTATGTCCATGCCGCTGCCGATGCGCAGATGGCGCGCGATATCGTGGTCAACGCCAAGATGCGCCGCACCGGCATTTGCGGCGCGACCGAGACGCTGCTGATCGACCGGGGCTATGCCGCGCCGCAGGCGCTGGTGGAGGCGCTGCTCGATGCGGATTGCGAGGTGCGCGGCGATACCGCCGTGATGGCGCTCGACCCGCGTGTCGAGCCGGCGCAGGCGAGCGACTGGGATACCGAATATCTCGATGCGATCGTGGCGGTGCGCGTCGTCGACGGGCTGGATGACGCGCTGGCGCATATCGCGGCGCATAGCAGCCACCATACCGACGCGATCATCACACAGGATGCCGCAGCGGCCGAGCATTTCCTCAACCAGTGCGACAGCGCCATCGTCATGTGGAATGCATCAACCCAGTTCGCCGATGGCGGCGAGTTCGGCCTGGGCGCCGAGATCGGCATTTCGACCGGTCGCCTGCACGCGCGCGGCCCGGTCGCGCTGGAGGGGCTGACGACCTATAAATGGGTTGTGCGCGGAACCGGCCAGACGCGGCCTTGAGCATGACCCGGACGAACAAGGGCGCGCCGGCAAGGGCGGGGTTGGGTCCCGTTGCGGCTGTGTCGCTTTTGGCGCTGCTCGCGCTGGCCGGCTGTCAGGCCGTGCCGCGCGTGGAGCCGCCGGCACCCGCGCCAGTGCCCGCACCGCCACCGCCGCCCGCGCCGCCACCGGTGGTGCCTGATCAATCCTGGGAGGAAGCGCCCGCCGCGCCCGGCGACTGGAGCTATGGTCCGTCCGGCGGGGACAGCATCGCGCGCTTCGGCGTTGCGGGGCGTGCGCCGCTGCTGACCATGCGCTGCGCAGCCGCGACACGCCGGATCACGCTGCAAGGGGCGGGGCTGGGCACCGGTTCGGCTCTGACGATCCGCACGAGCTATGGCGCGCTGCAATGGGCCGCCGATGCACAGGTGGCGGGGGCCGCCCTGTCTGTCACCCGTCCGGCCAGCGATCCCGGCTTTGACTGGATCGCCTATTCGCGGGGGCGGATCTCGCTCGAAACGGCGGGCGCCCCCCGGCTGATCGTGCCCGTCTGGGCTGAACTGGTGCGCGTGATCGAGGATTGCCGGGGCTAGGCTTCGAGGCTGCCCTGCACGACGCAGGCCGGCTGTGAGCGCGGCATGGATGGGCCGCAGCAACATCCGGGCAGGCGCGCTGCGTCCTCCTGTTCGCGACCGCGCTATGGCCGGGTCGTGGGCGCGGCGCTCCGGCGGGTCGCGTCTGTGTGGAGCGAGCAGTGGGGCGTCGCTATCTGCCTGAAGCCGGGCAAGGGGCGGGAACAGCTGCGTTTACCAGTGCCTGGATCGTCATGCCGAAGGAAATTTCTCCGGTTGATGAGGGTGCGCCTGTTTTGGGCGGACGCAGGAGTATGATTCCAAAAAAGAAAATTACAAGTCTTGTTCCTGCGCGCGGAATGGCTGACAGTCCCCATGTCGCCGGGAAAGGCTTTGAGCCACCAGCTGGCGAAGTTGTTTCAACGCAAGCGAAAGGAGGTGATCCGATGTCTCATGGTTCAGCAATGGGGTCGGTCAAGTCCGTTCGGGGAGCCTGTCACTAAGATCGGGTGGCGGGTCGCGCGGGGCCTCTCATGAATGAGAGGCGGGACGCGGCGTAAATCCTCGGGTGGCGGCATTTCCGGCCGCTGACCATGTTTGATGGGCCGCACGGCGCCTTCGGGGGCCGGGCGGCCCCTCTCATGTCTGGCTCAGCTGATTTTGGCGCAGGCGGCCGCAGGCCGCCACGGCTGGCTTGTTCCGGGAGCCTTATCCGCCCTTTTCGTCGCCATCCGCCTGATGATAGAGGATTTCGTTGCGGATATGGATGACGCGCGAGCCCAGCCGCGTTTCGATCAGGAAGATGGCGAAACCGGCGCCGATCGACAGCATCGAGCCCATGAACAGCAGCGCGACCAATGTGCCGAGATTCACTTCCGCCAGATAGGAGGCGAACAGCAGCACCACCACGGCGCTGGTCAGCAAGGCAGCCAGCACCGAGAGGAAGATCGCCCAGTTCACCACCGCGATCCGCTTGTCCAGGATGCGCAGTTCGTCGATCAGCCGCTCATGCTCGGCGCCGTGAGACTGGGGGACCAGCTTTTCCAGCACGCGGGCGCGGTCGATCACCCGCGCGAGGCGCCCGGCGCACACATTGAGAAAGGCGCCGATGCCCGCAAGCAGGAACACCGGCGCCACGGCCAGCTGGATGGTGTGCGCGACGAGGCTGAGTTCTGTATCCGCCAGCGCGCCGAGCGGATTCACGCCACGCCTTTGGTCACCGGCGTGTTGACGCCCATTGACTGGAGGTAACGCTTCACGTTGCGCGCGGCCTGCCGCAGGCGCTGCTCATTCTCCACCATGGCGATGCGGACATAGCCCTCGCCATCCTCGCCATAGCCAACGCCGGGGGCGACCGCGACCTTGGCATGGGTGAGCAATTGCTTGGAGAATTCGAGGCTGCCCATCTCCTTGAGCGCGGGCGGCAGCGGCGCCCAGGCGAACATGCTCGCCTTGGGGGCGGGAATCTCCCAGCCCGCCCGGCCGAAGCTCTCGACCAGCACGTCGCGGCGCTTGTGATAGAGTTCGCGATTCTGCGCGACGATATCCTGCGGGCCGTTGAGGGCGGCGCAGGCGGCGGCCTGAATGGGCGTGAAAGCGCCGTAATCGAGGTAGCTCTTCACCCGCGTCAGCGCCGCGATCAGCTTCTTGTTGCCGACCGCGAAGCCGATGCGCCAGCCGGCCATCGAATAGGTTTTGGAGAGCGAGGTGAACTCGACGGCGACATCCTTGGCGCCGGGCACCTGCAGGATGGAGGGCGTCGGGTTGCCGTCATAATAAAGCTCGGAATAGGCGAGGTCGGAGAGGACCCACACCTGATTTTCCTTCGCCCAGGCGACCAGTCGTTCGTAGAAGGCCAGGTCCACCGTCTCGGCGGTCGGGTTGCTCGGATAGCCGACGACCAGCACGCTCGGGCGCGGCACGGTGAAGGCCATCGCCCGATCGAGCGATGCCCAATAATGCTCGTCCGGCGTCGTCGGCACGGAGCGGATGGTCGCCCCGGCGATGATGAAGCCGAACATGTGGATGGGGTAGCTCGGATTGGGCGCGAGCACGACATCGCCCGGCGCGGTGATCGCGGTGGCGAGGCTGGCGAGGCCTTCCTTGCTGCCCATGGTGACGACCACTTCCGTCTCCGGGTCGACATCGACTCCGAAGCGGCGGCCATAATAGTTGGCCTGGGCCTTGCGCAGGCCGGGAATGCCCTTGGACTGGGAATAGCCATGGGCTTCGGGCTTCATCGCCACTTCGCACAATTTGTCGATGACATGCTGGGGAGGGGGCAGATCGGGATTGCCCATGCCGAGATCGATAATGTCCTCGCCTGCCGCTCGCGCCGCTGCCCGCATGCCGTTGACTTCGGCGATGACATAGGGCGGCAGTCGCTTCATGCGGTAGAATTCATCGGACATTCTGAAGTCGGTCTCCTTCGTTTCGGGGCGGCGCGAGGATGGCATTGGATCGCGCGGTTATGCCGCATATAACGGGCAGCAGGCCATGGTGCCACCAAAACCAGCGTGGGGCGCAGGAGTTGCAATGAACCAGCCATTTTCCACCGAGATGCTCTCGATGTGGCCCGGCCTCGCGCACATGCAGCACTGGACCCGGGTGATCGGCCTTGCCCAGCAGATGATGCTGGAGCGCGGGGCGACATTTGCGGCGCGGGTTCCCGATCCCGGCGTGATCGGCCCGGTGCGCAACATGGAACGAATCATGGAGATCCAGGCGGCCATGGTCGGTCGCGGGCTGGAGATGTGGGAAGAGGTGCTGGCGCGATCCGAGACGCCCGGGCAGGCGGCAGGATCACCAGCCGATTTCGACCGGCGCTTCGCGGACCCCAAATGGCGGGACAGCCCGGTGTTCGACCTCATCCGGCAAATCTATCTGCTGGCCTCCGACACGCTGCTGCAACTGGCCGATACGGTCGATGGTCTTGATGCGCATGAGAAGGAGCGGCTGCGCTTCATGACCCAGCGCTTCGTGGAGGCGGCCTCGCCCAGCAACTCGCCCTTCACCAATCCGCAGGTGATCGAGAAGACCATCGAGACGCAGGGCGCGAATCTGCTCACCGGCCTGGAAAACCTGCTCGCCGATCTCGATCGCGGACAGCTCACCCACACCGATGGCTCGGCCTTCGAGGTCGGACGCAACGTCGCGACCACGCCGGGCAAGGTGATCCATGAGACGCCGCTCTACCAGCTGATCCAATATGCGCCGGTGACGGAGACGGTGCATGCCACGCCGCTCATCATCTTTCCGCCCTGGATCAACCGCTTCTATATTCTCGATCTCAATCCGCGCAAAAGCCTCGTCAAATGGGCGGTGGAGCAGGGCTTCACCCTGTTCATGGTGAGCTGGAAATCGGCCGATGCGAGCATGGCCGATGTCGGCCTCGATGATTATGTGCGCGGCCAGATCGAGGCGATGGACGTGGTGCGCGATCTGCTCGACGTGCCCGCCGTCCATGCGGTCGGCTATTGCGTGGCGGGCAGTGTGCTGGCGGCCACGCTGGCGCTGCTGGCGGCGCGGGGCGAGGCGGGCAAGGTGGCGAGCGCGACCTTCTTCACCACGCAGGTGGATTTCTCCGAGGCGGGGGATCTCAAGCTGTTCGTCGATGACGACCAGCTCGCGCTGATCGATAGCCTGGTGACCGATGGCTATCTGGACGGGCGCTATCTGGCCGCCACGTTCAACCTGCTGCGCGGGCAGGAGCTGATCTGGAATTATGTGGTCGACAATTATCTGCTGGGCAAAGCCTATCCGCAGTTCGACCTGCTCTACTGGAATGGCGACACCACCAACCTGCCGGCGAAATGGCACCGCGCCTATCTGGCGGATTTCTACCGCGACAACCGGCTGGCCCAGCCCGGCGGCCTGACCGTCGACGGCACCGCGATCGATCTGCGCAAGGTGGTGACGCCGGCCTATGTGCAGGCGGGGGTCGACGACCATATCGCGCCGGCGCGCAGCGTGTGGAAGCTGATGAACCACCTCGCCGGGCCGCGCCGCTTCGTGCTGGCCGGGTCGGGCCATATTGCCGGGGTGGTGAACCCGCCGGCGGCCGGCAAATATCAATATTGGACCAATGCCGGCGCGCCGGCCGATTTCGCTGCGTTTCGCGCCTCGGCGCATGAGACGAAGGGCAGCTGGTGGCCGGACTGGAACGACTGGCTTGGCGCGTTCCCCGGCGGGCGGGTCCCGGCCAGCGGGGCGCGCCGGCCGGGCGAGGGCAAGCGCCCGGCGATCGAGGATGCACCGGGGCGCTATGTGCGCAGCCGCTGAGGCATCGGGATGAATCCGGCCTATTGAAACGACCTTCCGGACGCGCGGCGACATTTTGTTGCAGTGCATCATTTTCACTTGCGCGCGGGTCGCGGAAGCGTTATGTTGCAACGCAGCAAAAGACTCGGGAGATTGTTGTGACCACATCATCCAGCCGGTCATCACACAAGGCGGCCAAGCGCGGCTCACCCCCGGCGCCCAAGGTGGCTGTCGAGGGAAAGGCGGCCCCCGTGCCCCGGCCGGGCGCCGCGGCGCCTGACGCCGCACCCGCCGTGGCAGCCCCGGCCCCCATGCCGGATCCGGTGCCGGCCGCGATGTCCGCTCCGGCGCCGGCTGAAACCAGCCCTGCCGCCGCCCCGGCCCCGGCCGAAACCAGTTTCGCCGCCAGCGAAAATACCATGAAAGGTAAGCCCGTCATGACCGATACCATCGACACCGCCAAGACCTATGCCGAGGAAGCCGGCGCCCGTTTCCAGAGTGCTTTTTCGGACGTCAATGACAAGACCCGGACGGCGCTGGACAAGTCGTCCAGGGCGTTTGCCGAGATTGGCGAGTTGACCAAGGGCAATGTGGAAGCCGTGGTCGAATCCTCCAAGATCGCGGCCAAGGGCCTTGAGGCGCTGGGCCAGAACGCGGCCGAGTTCAGCCGCAAGTCGTTCGAGAAGACCAATGCGACGCTCAAGAGCTTCGCGTCGGTCAAGTCGCCGGCCGAGTTCTTCCAGCTCCAGAGCGAATTGCTGAGCAGCACGCTCGATTCGTTCGTGTCGGAAACGTCGCGCAATAGCGAGACGCTGCTCAAGCTGGCGAGCGAGATCAACCAGCCGATCAGCAACCGCGTGTCGGTGGTGACCGAGAAGCTCAAGGCGATTGCCGCCTGATCTTCGGCCTTATCAAGGTTAACAGGAGGCGGCCCGGCCATTCGGGCCGCCTTTTTTGTCACCTGATGCCCCGCAGCCCTTGCCAGCAGGGGTGGGCCTACCCTATTTTTGAAACCATGCAGAGCATCGACGCCTCGACGCGACGGCCAGTGATGGCCGGGCGCCAGGATGAGGAAGGCCCGGACGGGCCCGGCCTCGGTATCGCCACGCGTGCCCGCGCACGCACCAAGAAGCCGACGCCCTACAAGGTGCTGATGCTCAATGACGATTATACGCCGATGGAATTCGTCGTGGATGTGTTGCAGCGCTTCTTCCGCATGGACCTGGAGCAGGCGACACGGGTCATGCTCCACGTCCACCAGCGCGGCGTGGGCGTGTGCGGCGTGTTCAGCTATGAGGTGGCCGAGACCAAGGTCAATCAGGTGATGGATTATGCCCGGCAGAACCAGCACCCGCTCCAGTGCACGCTGGAGCATGCCTGAGCGGGCAGGGCGCGGCTGAGCTGTCGCGCGCGGCGATTGTCAGGCCGGGGTTGGCGCAATCAGCGCTAGCCCGGACCACAAGCGACCTGCAAGGCAGGCGGCGGACGGGTCGCAGGCGCTGAACCGGAACATCATCCGGCAGCGGGCCGTTGAAGAGCATCCTCCTCCTCCTCCTCCTAATCATCATCGTCATCACCAGCAGCGGCGGCAACGCCTCAGCCATCCCGTGAGGGGCATGCGCGCGCTCCCGGTGCGGAGCGTGGCCGGCCCGAGCGACGGGGGCGGCACCGACAGGATCGTCGCTCTGCGGTCCCGCTCGCCGAGGGGCGATGGTCGCGCGATCACGCGGGCCGGTGTTCGGGGTGGGCGTTGGGGTGTTCCGGCCATGGCGGGCCGGTTGCAATCAGCCGCGCGGGGACGATCCCCCCTTGACCCGGCTCATGGTGCGATGCAGCTTCACGCCATGGCATCGACCCGGTCGCCCATCACGCAAAATCCCGACATTCGCTATCTGGGGCGGCTGCTTGGCGATGTGATCCGCCGTTATGGCGGGGAGCGCCTGTTCCGGCAGACCGAATATATTCGCGCGGCCTCCGTCGATCGCGCGCGCGGCGTGGCCTCGGCGGAGGGGGTGGAGATGGGCCTCTCCGCGCTGACGCTGGATGATACGCTGGCTTTCACGCGCGGCTTCATGCTGTTCTCCATGCTCGCCAATCTGGCCGAGGACCGGCAGGGCGTGGCGGCCGAACCGGGGGCCGATGTGGCCAGCGCGGTGGCGCGGCTGGGCGAGCGCGGCGTGGACGCCGAGGCGATCACGGCGCTGCTGGAGCATGCGCTGGTCGTGCCGGTGCTGACCGCGCACCCGACGGAGGTGCGCCGCAAGAGCATCATCGATCATCGCAACGTCATCGCGGACCTCATGGCGCTGCGCGATTCGGGGGCTGTCGAGACGGCGGATGGCGACCTGCTCGATGATGCGATCCTGCGCCAGATCGCCTTGCTCTGGCAGACCCGGCCGCTGCGCCGCGAGCGGCTCTATGTGGCCGACGAAATCGACAATGCGCTGGCCTATTTCCGCGATATCTTCATGCCGGTGCTGCCCGCCCTCTATGCGCGCTGGGACCGGGTGCTGGGCCAGCGCGTGCCCGGTTTCCTGCGGCTGGGTAGCTGGATCGGCGGGGATCGCGATGGCAATCCGTTCGTGCAGGCCGAGCAATTGCGCCTTGCGCTCGGGCGAGCGAATGCGGTGGCGCTGCATGTCTATCTCGATGCGCTGCACGAGCTGGGGGCGCAGCTTTCCATCTCCAACGAACTGGCGGAGGTGCCGGCGGCCGTGCGCGAACTGGCGGCGGCGAGCGGCGATGAGGCGCCGAGCCGGCGGGACGAGCCCTATCGCCGGGCGATCACCGGCATCTATGCGCGGCTGGCGGCGACCTATGAGGCGCTGGTCGGCCATCCGCCGCCGCGACCCTCGCGGCTCCATGGCGCAGCGTATCGGAATGCGGGCGAACTGCGCGCCGATCTGGCGGTGCTGGCCAGCGGCCTGGCGGTGGACGGCGAGGAGGAGGGGCTGCTCGCGCGAGGTGGCGGGCTGGCCCGGCTGATCCGCGCGGTCGACCTGTTCGGCTTCCACCTTGCCACGCTCGACATGCGGCAGAACAGCGCGGTTCACGAGCGTGTCGTCGCGGAGCTGCTGAAGGTGGCGGGCACCGAGCCGGACTATCTCGCGCTCGACGAAACGGCGCGGGTAGCGCTGCTGCGGCGCGAGCTGGCGGGCAACCGGCCGCTGAGCGCGCGGACCATGACCTATAGCGAGGAGACCGCCAGCGAACTGGCCATCGTGCAGGCGGCGGCGGAGATGCACGCCCGCTACGGCCCGGCCGCGATCACCCATTATCTCATCTCCAAGGCCGAGAGCGTGTCGGACATGCTGGAGGTCGACATCCTGCTCAAGGAGGCCGGGCTGTGGCGCGCGGGCGCGGGCGATGCGCCGCCGCAGGCCGCGATCATGGCGGTGCCCCTGTTCGAGACCATTGCCGATCTGGAGCGCGCGCCCGGCATCATGGCGGCCTATTTCGCGCTGCCGGAGATTGGCGCGCTGGTCCGCGCGCGCGGTTATCAGGAAGTGATGATCGGCTATTCCGACAGCAACAAGGATGGCGGCTATCTCACCTCCATCTGGAGCCTGCACGAGGCGAGCGCGGCGCTGGCGCCGGTGTTCGCCCGGACGGGCGTGGCGATGCAGCTCTTCCATGGCCGGGGCGGCGCGGTGGGGCGCGGCGGCGGCTCGTCCTTCGACGCGATCCAGGCGCAGCCGCCCGGCACCGTGCAGGGCCGCATCCGCATCACCGAACAGGGCGAGGTGATCGCCGCCAAATATGGCACGCAGGAGAGTGCGCGAATCAACCTGGAGGCGGTGACGAGCGCGGCGCTGCTCGCCAGCCTGGAGCCGGCGCATCTCTCGGCGGCGGATGAGGCGCGGTTTCGCGCGGCGATGGAGACGATCTCCGCCAGCGCCTTCCGCGCCTATCGCGATCTGGTGTATGAGACGCTGGCGTTTCAGGATTTTTTCCGCGAACTGACGCCGATTCAGGAGATTAGCGGCCTCAAGATCGGATCACGGCCGGCCAGCCGGGTGCGGAGCAACCGCATCGAGGATCTGCGCGCCATCCCCTGGGTGTTCAGCTGGACGCAGGCCCGCGTGATGCTGCCGGGCTGGTATGGCGTGGGGCAGGCGCTGGCGGAGTTTGGCGATGCGGCGCTGCTGCGCGATATGGCGCAGGCATGGCCCTTCTTCAGCAGCGGCCTGGCCAATATGGAGATGGTGCTGGCCAAATCCGACCTGACGATCGCCAGCCATTATCTGCCGCTGGTCAGGGACAGGGCGGCGGGACAGGCGATTTTCGGGCGGATCCGCGAGGGCTGGGCGCTGGCGCATGACCAGCTGCTGATCGCGACCGGGCAATCCCATTTGCTGGCCGACAATCCGGTGCTGGATGCGTCCATCCGGTTGCGGTTGCCCTATATCGAGCCGCTCAATCATCTGCAGGTCGAGCTGCTCAAGCGCCATCGCGCGGGGGAGGATGATCCGCGCATCAGCGAGGGCATCGAGCTGTCGATCAACGCCATCGCCACGGCGCTGCGCAACAGCGGCTAGCCATGGCCCGCGTTGCGCCGGGGCGGGGGCCGGCGCGTCAATCCCCTCTGTTCATCGCTCGGCAGGCCCGATAAGGGCGCTGCCATGCGCGTTGATCTCTTTGATTTCGAGTTGCCGCCCGAGCGGATCGCCCTGCGGCCGGCGAGCCCGCGAGATGCGGCGCGGATGCTGGTGCTCGATGGGGCGGCCGATCCGCGCGATGGCGTGGTGAGCGACCTGCCCGCCCGGTTGCGCGCCGGCGATTGCCTCGTCTTCAACGATACGCGCGTCATCCCCGCGCAGCTTGAGGGCCGGCGGGGCGAGGCGCGGATCGGCATCACCCTGCACAAGCGGCTGGGGCCGCGCGACTGGCAGGTCTTTGTGCGCAACGCCAGGCGCGTGCGGCCGGGCGATGTCATCGCCTTTGCCGCCGGCGTGGAGGCGCAGGCCGGCGCGCGCGATGACGATGGCGGCATGACGCTCGCTTTTCTCGGGGACGAGCCGGTCGAGCTGCTGCTGGAGCGGGCCGGGCAGATGCCGCTGCCGCCCTATATCGCCAGCAAGCGCCCCACCGACGCGCGTGACCGGGACGATTACCAGACCATGTTCGCGCGCGAGCCGGGCGCCGTGGCGGCGCCGACCGCCGCGCTGCACTTCACGCCCGGCCTGCTGGCGGCGCTCGAGGCGGCCGGGATCGGCCACGAGACGCTGACGCTGCATGTCGGCGCCGGCACCTTCCTGCCGGTGAAGGCGCAGGATACGACCGAGCACCGCATGCACGCCGAATGGGGCCGGATCGACACCGCGACGGCCGACCGCCTCAACGCCGTGCGCGCGGCGGGCGGGCGGGTGATCGCGGTGGGCACGACCAGCCTGCGACTGCTGGAAAGCGCCGCGGGCGAGGACGGGATCATCCGCGCGCATGAGGATGAGACGCGCATCTTCATCACGCCGGGTTACCGGTTCCGCGCGATTGACGGGCTGATGACCAATTTCCACCTGCCGCGCTCCACATTGTTCATGCTGGTCTGCGCGCTGATGGGCACCGGACGGATGCAGGCCGCCTATGCCCATGCGATCGATACGGGCTATCGCTTCTACAGCTATGGCGATGCCAGCCTGCTGCTGCCGGCGCGATAGACCGGGCGGAGGAAAACCGCCGGCCATGGTGGCCGACGGTTCCATTCAGGCGGCGCGAAAGGCCGCGCTGCGTGTCAGGCCAGCGCCAGCCGCGCCCGCGCCCGCGTGCGTGTGCGTGTGCGCAGGCTGAAGCCGACAAGGCCGAACCCCCCGATCATCAGCGCCCAGGCGGCGGGCTCGGGCACCGCGACACTCGGCGCATAGCCCGTCACCGAGGCATGCGACTGGCCCAGGATGATGTCGCCGCTGAGCAGGTGGCCGCTGAACAGATAATCCGTCAGGCTGATGTGGACGGCATTGGTCGTCATGAAGATGCTGTCGTCCGTCTGGTTCGTCAGCTGCTCGTTGAAGATGATCTTCAGGCCCAGAGCCGCCAGCCCCACCGTGTTGGGCAGCGGGTCGACGAACGTCCCGAGACTGACCCCGAGAATGTTGAGCAGCGAGCCGCTGAGCGCCAGATTGGTGATGGACGAGGCGCCGGTGGCGAACAGTCCGGTGTCATTGATGCCCGCCACCGAGGTGGAACTGATCGCATCCGCTGTCAGGGCCAGCGTGGCCAGCGGAAGCGCATTCAGCACGCTCGTATACAGGCCCGCCTGCGCATTGGCGATATTGGCCGACGCCATGGCGGAGTTGGGCGACGATGACTGGGCGAGGGTGCTCACGATGCCCGACTTCACGCCGGCATGACCGGACAGGAGCAGATCGGTGAAGATATTGGCGCCCAGATTGATGGATAGCAGCCCGGCATGGTTGTCATAATCCGGCGAGGTCGTGCCGGAAACCGGGGCCAGAACGGCATCTGCCTTAATGACATTTTTGACTTGTAAATTAACCGACGCCGCATTGGCTGAGCTGGAAAAGACGGGGGCGGACATGGCCGATGACGAGAATGTCGCCATGGCCACGCCTAAAGCAAGAAATGACATGGACTTCAACATGATACCTCTCCCACAGAGTATTGATCCCACGATAGAGCAATGGCCGGCCCCGGCTTTTCCAGCCGTGTTGCCGCCCATCAAGTTGATCACCCAACCGGTGATTCTGGCAACATCGTTAACCATGATAGATCGTTAATTGATTCCTATATGGTTTTTCCGGAATGGTTCTCCGGAATATCGTAAATCCATATTGGTTCATTTTATTTCGTAAATTACATATTATCGCGACGGCGAGCGCGGCCTGATGGGGCCATTGGCGCGCCGCCCCGGCTTAATCCGACCCGGGGCGGGGCATTGTCCGTAAATTGCGTGTTTCGAGGCCGCGCGGTCTTGAAGGCCGTTAAGGACGGCTCCCGATCCGGTCGTCAGGATGGTGCGCCGGATTTATGGCGATAATATCCGGCCAGGATCGGCCGAGCTGTCCCCACAATGCCGCGGCCGCGATGCCGGTTGCCGATCTTTTCCGGAAGAAAAGCGCGACCTGTCGGGCGAGTCGCGGCGCCGTGCCTCGTTACAACAGGCCGAGTTTGCCCAGTTCCGCCGCCATGGCGCCGGGCAGTGCTTCGCCGTCCACGCTGCCGGCCAGATCCGCCGGGGCATCCTCGTCGGCCAGATAGCGCCACCCCTGATGGGCGCGCTTGGGGCGCGGAACGACGGCGATGAGCGTGGGGGCGAGGCGAATCCAGTGCTTGCCGTCCGGCCGCTGCGCAAAGCCCAGCAGTGGACTGCGGCCGACAAGCTGATGCGCGTGAACCCAGTAGAGCGAGCCGCCGGCCATCTCCTCATGGCGCTTGGGCAGATAGCGGGTGACCAAGCGCGCCTCGCCGGCGTCATCATGGCTCTCCAGCCACGCGCGCAGGTCATCGGCGCTCTCGGCCTGAAAGGCGATCTTGGTCATATGAAGCGGCATGGCGCCTCTCCTAGCGCTGCCCGGCTCGCAGGGGAACCGTGCGACTCGCGAGGCATGGCAGGGCCGATGAGGGGCGGACTCGTCGTGCCCGTCACGCCCGCGCCGCCCGTGACGTTCGCTCTGCCTGCCAAGGCCGTCACGCCCGCGTTGCTCGTCGCGCCAGGGCGGATCGCCATTCCGCCCTGACGGCCTGCCAATGGCGTCTGTCCGCACGCCCGGTGCTTGCTGTCAGCTCGGCTTTGGTGGCGCGCAGGGAGGCGGCCTGCGCCCGGCCCCGGCCTCATGTGTCGTTCGCACGCTGCGCGCCGGGTCACGAAAATCCACCATTGGCGGCACGTCATCTTCTGAATGGCGATCGACGCTGGGGCGGATCGCCATTCAGCGCAGCAGATCATGGTAACGGCGAGATGAACGACGCCCTGACGTGGACGAGGCGCCTGCCGTATCGCCTAGCAAAGCGGCAAACATGTTTGAGGCGTCCGAAGCACCGCTCGATCTGGTTACGCTGCTTGTCGATGGCGGTGTCGTGGGAGATGCATATCTTGCGGTTTCGCTTTGAAGGGATATCGGCTTGCGCCTCCATGTCCGTGATGGACGCTCGTCAGTCATGGCTGTCACAGGCTTTGTCGGCGAGGACGGCCCCAGCGCCTTGTCCGCTCAGACGCTCCGGCGCGGCGGTGATGTCGCTGGACTGTCCCGGTGTGACGATGGCGCGCAGCGGCGACCAAACCTATCCGCCAGCATGTGGATTATGGTCGTCAATCCACCTCGGGAACGCCCGTTGGGAAGCCTGAATGGCGATCTGCCCTGGGTCAGGGGCCTAGCGCGACGGGCGGGCAGGGCGGCGGCATCTGGACCGGCAGCCATGGCGCGAATGCTGGTTTTGGTTTCTCCGGATGGCGATGGCTGACCTTGGCGACTGGTCGCGCGTCGTAGGCCGGACCGCGGCGGCGGCCTTGGCAATGCCGGGCAGGCTTTTGTGTCGATCGACCGTCCGCTCCGGCGAGCCGGGGCCCGGTGCGGCGTGGGCAACGAAGGTCTCGCGGCCCCGCCGGCTTGCCTGGAGCGTGAAGTCTTGAGCGCGAGGCCGCGTGCGCTGGAGGCGGCGCGCTGCCACGCGGCTGTCTGTCGGCGCGGGCCTAGCCCGTGAGCCCGACCATTGTCGCGAGGCCGAGAAAGGCGAGGAAGCCCATCGAATCGGTGATCATGGTGACGAAGATGGACGAGGCGATGGCGGGATCGATGCGGAAGCGTTCGAACATCAGCGGCACGGCGACCCCGGCAATGCCGGCGATGACGATATTGGTCATCATCGCCGCCGCGATGACGCCGCCGAGCTGGACATTGCCGAAGAACAGCGAGACGCCGGTGCCGATCACCGCCGCCACCGTCGAGCCGTTGAGCACCGCCACGCGCAGTTCGCGCATGATTGTGCGCCAGGTGTTGGAGGCGGTGATCTGGTTGGTGGCGAGCGCGCGCACCGTCACCGCCATGGTCTGGCTGCCGGCATTGCCGCCGACCCCGGCGACGATCGGCATCAGCGTCGCCAGCGCGACCATGCGCTCGATCGTGCCCTCGAAATGCGCGATGACGGTGGAGGCGACCAGCGCGGTCAGCAGGTTGGAGAGCAGCCAGCGGACCCGCGCCTTGTAGCTCTCCACCACCGGCTCGTTGATGTCGCCCTCGCCGCCGGCGCCGGACAGGCGCAGGATATCCTCGCCGGCCTCTTCCTGAATGATGTGGACCACGTCATCGACGGTGATCATGCCGACGAGCCGATTGGCCGGATCGACCACCGCGGCGGAAATCAGCGCATATTTCTGGAAGCGCAGCGCGACTTCCTCCTGATCCATGTCGACCGGGATCAGCGTCTGCTCGCGCTGCATCAGGTCGCTCATGGCGACGGTGCGCGAGCAGCGCATCACCCAGCTCAGCTTGCAGGTGCCGACCGGCCGATGCGCGGCATCGACGACGAAAATCTCCCAGAAATCCGAGGTGAGATCGACCGTCTCGCGCAGATAGTCGATGGTCTGGCCCACCGTCCAATGCTCCGGCACCGCGACCAGATCGCGCTGCATCAGGCGGCCGGCGGTCTCCTCGCCATAGGAAAGCGCGCTCTCGATGGCGGCGCGGTCCTCCGGCTCCATGGCCTCGAGGACGGCCTGCTGCTCCTCGCGGTCGAGATCCTCGATGATCGCGACGGCATCATCGGTATCCAGCTCGGATGCGAACTCGGCGAGCTGCTCGGGCGCCAGCGCCTCGACCAGCGCCTCGCGCACATAGTCATTCAGCTCGGAGAGCACCTCGGCGCCGACCAGATCGCCCAGCGCGGCGGCGACATCCGCGCGGCGGTCTTCCGGCGTCAGTTCGAGCAGGTCGGCGATATCGGCCGGGTGCAGCGGCTCGACCAGCGCGCGCGCCGTCTCGTCATCCTCCGCCTCGACCGCGGCCAGCACGGCGGTGACGAATGCCGGTTTCAGTCGATCATCTTCATCGAGATTGGTTTCGAGCGGCAGATCGGCGCCCTGCGGAACGGAATCGTCATGCGGCCTGGCGGTCTCGGTCTCGCTCATGCAGCGCCTGCCTTTCCCCGCGCCGCCACCATGGCCACGCCATTTGCGCCCCCTTTTGCGCATGCGCCTCGCGATTGCAACCAATCGCCGGGCTTTCAATGCGGGCCGCAGCCATTATAGGAGCGCGGGACCGTCACCGCGCCAATCCCATCCGCGGCGGCGAGACAAGGAGTAGTTCATGGCCGACCAGACCCTCACCCTGTCGCTCGATTCCGGCGGCGATGTCGTCATCCAGCTCCGCCCGGACCTGGCCCCCAAGCATGTCGAGCAGATCACGACGCTGGCCAGGCAGGGCTTTTACGATGGCGTGGTGTTCCACCGCGTGATCCCCGGCTTCATGGCGCAGGGCGGCGACCCGACCGGCACCGGCATGGGCGGCTCCGAGCTGCCCGACATCAAGGCCGAGTTCAACGCGCAGCCGCATGTGCGCGGCGTGTGCTCGATGGCACGCAGCAGCAATCCGAACAGCGCCAACAGCCAGTTCTTCATCTGTTTCGACGATGCCACCTTCCTCGACCGGCAATATACGGTGTGGGGCGAGGTGACGTCCGGCATGGAGCATGTCGACGCGCTGCCCAAGGGCGAGCCGCCGGCAACGCCGGGCAAGATCATCAAGGCAACGGTGAACTGATAAAATAACACGCCGAATTGCAGGAACCGCAAGTTATTGCGCGGGTCCCAATAATAACTGAACTCGAAATGAACGATCTCGCTGTGTATCCTAAAGGTCACAGCGGGATCGTGCCGCTTTTGCGCCACAATTCATTCGGGAACGGTTCAGCCGGGAGAGGTATTTTAAACCTAGCGATCGGCAAAGTCGGTCGTGAATGCAGGGCAATGGCCCGCATCCAATTAAACAGAAGGTTCAGCATCATGAAAGCTCTCTCCCTCACCACCCTGGCGCTCGCGCTTTCGGCCGCGGCCGCCGTGCCCGCCATGGCGCAGGACAGCGCGCGCAGCAGCATCGAGCCCTATGTCGGCGTGATGGGCGGCCTGCATGATTTCGACAACGACCAGTATAAGGGCGCGCCGCCGAGCGGCTATCGCGGCTGGCTCGTCGAAGGCGTCGCGGGCGTCAACTATAACGCCGGTCCGCTCGTGCTCGGCGTGGAAGGCAACGTCGCCAAGGGCATCGATAAGGACATCAACTGGGAATATGGCGCCGCGGGCCGTGCCGGCGTGCGCGCTGGCAAGGACAGCATCTTCTTCGCCAAGGTCGGCTACCAGTGGACCAAGTTTGCCGGTTCGGCAGTCCCGGCTGTGAGCACCAAGCGCCACTATGACGGCGTGACCTACGGCTTCGGCACCGAAGTGTCGCTGGCGGATCTGGGCTCCTCGGCCGAGCGCAGCAACATCCGTCTGCGTGCGCAGATCGACACGCGCGGCAACTTCCACTCCTTCCGTCCGATGATGGGTGTGGTTGCCAAGTTCTGATCGCTCACCAGCGACCTGACTGATGCGCGGCCGGGGCCTTCGGGCTCCGGCCGTTTGCATTTGGGCGCGGCGGGAAAGGTCCGGGGCGCGCCGGTGATGGCCCGCCATCGCGCCGGCGCTTCCGGGCCGTCCGGCCCGACCGGGGCGCAGCCATGGTCGGCTGAATGGCGGTGGCAGGTGGCCGGCGCTTTTTCAATCTCGCCAGAGGGCCGTGCCCGCGCGGCGGCGGCGGGAAACTGATCTCCCGCACCTCGACCCTCATGCCCGAATGGGCGTGAGCGGGCTGCCTCAGCTCGTGGGGGAGGGGCTGGTTGCCGGCGCGGCGGCGGTCTGGCCATCGCCCTCGATATAGGCGCGGACGATTCGGGTCGGGTTCGCCGGCGGCTCGCCCTTGCTGATGGCGTCGACGCCGGCCATGCCATCGATCACGCGGCCGAAGACGGTATATTGATGGTCAAGCTGCATGCGCGGCATCAGCATGATGTAGAACTGGCTGTTGGCGCTGTCCTCGCCCGCGGCGCGGGCCATCGAGACGGTGCCGCGCATGTGCGGCAGCCAGTTGAACTCCTGCTTGAGGTCCGGCAGCTCGGAGCCGCCGGTGCCATCGCCCTTGGGGTCCCCGCCCTGGGCCATGAAGCCGGGGATCACGCGGTGAAATTCCAGACCGTTATAAAAGCCTTCCCGCGTCAGCGCCTTGATCCGCGCGACATGGCCGGGGGCGACATCCGGACGCAGCTGGATGCGGACATGGCCGCCATCCGACAGGTCGAGCACCCAGATATTGTCCGGTGTCGTTGGAACGGTGGCCTGCAGCGGCTGGACGGCGGCGTGCTCGGCCTCGACGCGCAGGGCGTCGGCATCCTTCTTGGCGCGGGCCGCCATATCCGCTTCCCTGGTGGCGTCTTCCGGCTTGCGCTGGGCATGGGCCGGCGCGATGCTTCCCAGCATCAGGGCGAAAGCCATGCCATGGCCGATCAGTCGGTGAACGCGCATCATTTGATCCTTCGCTTGGGCGTATCGCGGCGCATGGCTGAACCGGAGCTGACCCGTCAAGCTTGCTGCGCGGCGATCCGCGCCAGAACATCCTCGCGCACGGCGGGGGAGACGAACTTGCTGATATCCCCCCCCAGCCGCGCAATTTCCTTGACCAGCCTGGAGGCGATGGGCTGCAACGCCACATCCGCCATCAGGAACACCGTCTCGATCCGGGAATCGAGATATTGGTTCATGCCAGCCATCTGATACTCATATTCGAAATCCGCCACCGCACGCAAACCGCGCAGGATCACCGATGCGCCGACGAGGCGCGCATAGTCGATGAGCAGCGTGTCGAAGGCAAGCACGTCGATCTGCGCATCGATGCTCGCACATTCCCGCCGCAGCATCGCCAGCCGCTCGTCCACGTCGAACATGGGGGATTTGCTGGGGTTGGTGGTGACGCCGATGACCAGCCGGTCGACCAGTTTCGCGCCGCGCCGGATGATATCCATATGGCCGCGCGTCACCGGGTCGAACGTGCCTGGATAGAGCCCGATGCGTTCCGTCATGGTCGTTTCAATGCCTCCGGCGAATCGCGAAATCGGCGATGTCGCGCAGCAGATCTGCCTCGCCGCCGAAGCTGTGGAGATGGGCCTTGGCCTGGGTGACGAGCAGTTCGGCCTGCTCGCGCGCCTGCTGGCGGCCCATGAGCGAGACGAAGGTGGCCTTGCCGGCGGCGGCGTCCTTGCCCACCGCCTTGCCGGTCACGTCCGCATCGCCTTCCACGTCGAGCAGGTCGTCGGTGATCTGGAAGGCCAGCCCGACATCGCGCGCATAGCCGCGCAGCCCGACGCGCCGATCCTCCGGCACGCGCGCCAGGATGGCGCCGGCCTCGGCGGAAAAGGCGATCAGCGCCCCGGTCTTGAGCTGCTGCATGCGGGTGACGGTGGCGAGGTCGAAACGGGCGGTCTGCGCGGCCAGGTCCATCATCTGCCCGCCCGCCATGCCGGCCGGGCCGCTCGCCAGCGCCAGCGCCCGGACCAGCTCGCAGCGGGCAAAGGGGTCCGGGTGGGTCTGTTCGTCGACGAGGACGGAGAAGGCGAGATCATGCAGGCAGTCACCCGCGAGAATGGCGGTCGCCTCGTCAAAGGCGCGGTGGACGGTTGGCTTGCCGCGCCGCAGATCGTCATCATCCATGGCCGGCAGATCATCATGGATCAGCGAATAGACATGGATGCACTCGACAGCGAGGCCGGTGCGCAGCGCGCTTTCGGCGCCGACGTTGAACAGGTCGCAGCTCGCCTTGACGATCAGCGGCCGCATCCGCTTGCCGCCGCCGATGGCGGCGTGGCGCATGGCGGCGTAAAGCTGCGCGCGCTGCTCGTCCGGGCTGGCGAGCAGCGTTTCAAACTGGCGATCGATGGCATCGGCGATCATCGCCATGGCATCGTCCAGCCGAGTCGGGGCGTCGATGCGCATCGCGGTCAGTCCGCCGGGTAGGGGGCGGTCTTGGTCGCGCTGCCGTCGGCGCTGCTGACGATCTGCTGGATGCGGGCCTCGGCCGCGGCGAGTCGCGCCTGGCACTGCGCGCGCAGCTTGTCGCCCTCCGCATAGAGAGTGATGGATTGCTCGAGCGGAACGTCGCCCCGCTCAAGCTGCTGGACGATCGCTTCCAGGCGCCGAAGCGCCTCCTCGAAGCTGAGTGTGTCGGTATCGGCAGGGTCGGCCATGCTGCTGCATTGACCCGCCGCCCGCACGGGGTCAAGCGCGCAGTCGGCGTGCAGGGCGGAAAATTACCGTTTGTTCACCAATAATGCGTTGACGGCGCGAAAAGCAGGCGAGATAGGGAGCGCGCTATGAAATATTCCAACCGCATCATAACTTCGCTCGCGCTCGGCGCTGTCACGCTCGCCCTCGCGGCGTGCAAGTCCGGGCCGGAAACCTTCAACACCGGCACCAACGATCCGATGGACGCCGAACTGGCCAACGCCGCAGCCGTGGAGCTTCCGCCCATGCTGAAGTCCAGCCATGCCTATCGCTGCAAGGACAACAGCCTGATCTTCGTCGACTTCATGACGGACGACAAGTCGGCCAACTTCAAGGCGGACAAGGACGCCCCGTTCATCGCGCTCAAGGCGCCGGCGGCTGGCGAGGCCTATGTGTCCGCCGATGGCGGGACGACGGTCACCAACCAGGGCGCCGATACGGTGACGTATAACGGGCAGAGCTGCAAAGCCTGATCGCCGCCCCACGGGGTAATCATGGACGTTCAAACAAGGGTCGGCCTTTAGCGCCGGCCCTTTTCATGTCAGGCGCGATTCGCGCGGGCCGAAACACGCCGAAAAGCGCCGGAAACAGCATCTGATGCCCTCCATGGTTGTGCCCGTCGACATGCGGCGATAAAGGCCGGTCATGTCCAGCATCACCTCCCCCATCACACCGCAGATCATCGCCGACCACGGCTTCACGCCGGAGGAGTATGACCGCGTCCTCCATGCCCTTGGTCGCGAGCCGAACCTCACGGAACTCGGCATCTTCTCCGTCATGTGGTCGGAGCATTGCTCCTACAAATCCTCGCGAATCCACCTCAAGAAGCTGCCGACCAAGGCGCCCTGGGTGATTTGCGGCCCCGGCGAGAATGCCGGCGTGATCGACATTGGCGACGGGCAGGCGGCGATCTTCAAGATGGAGAGCCACAACCACCCCAGCTATATCGAGCCCTATCAGGGCGCGGCGACCGGCGTGGGCGGCATTTTGCGCGACGTGTTCACCATGGGCGCGCGGCCGGTGGCCAACCTGAACGCGCTGCGATTCGGGCGGCCCGATCATCCCAAGATGAAGCATCTCATCAGCGGCGTGGTGCGCGGCATTGGCGGCTACGGCAATTGCGTGGGCGTGCCGACCGTGGGCGGCGAAGTGAATTTCCACGAATCCTATGACGGCAACATCCTCGTCAACGCGATGTCCGTGGGCACGGCGGATCAGGACAAGATCTTCTATTCGGCGGCCTCGGGCGTTGGGAACCCCATCGTCTATGTCGGCTCCAAGACCGGGCGCGACGGCATCCACGGCGCGACCATGGCCTCGGCCGATTTCGCCGAGGATAGCGACGAGAAGCGCCCGACCGTGCAGGTGGGCGATCCGTTCACCGAGAAGCTGCTGATCGAGGCCTGCCTTGAGCTGATGGCCTCCGACGCGATCGTCGCCATTCAGGACATGGGCGCGGCGGGGCTGACCAGCTCGTCCGTCGAGATGGCGAGCAAGGGCGGCGTCGGCATCCGGCTCGACATGGACAAGGTGCCGCAGCGCGAAGAGGGCATGACCGCCTATGAGATGATGCTCTCGGAGAGCCAGGAGCGGATGCTCATGGTGCTCAAGCCCGGCAAGGAAGCCTTTGCCGAGGCGATCTTCCACAAGTGGGAGCTGGATTTCGCGGTGATCGGCGAAGTGACCGAGGCTGGTCCCGATGGCGGCCGCATGGTCCTCGTCCATCATGGCGAGACGGTGTGCGACATTCCGCTGGGCCCGCTCGCCGATGACGCGCCGCTCTATGATCGCCCGCATGTGCCGACGCCCCCTTGCGCGCCGCTGGCGAGCGTGCCGGCGGTCAAGGATCTCGCGGCCGAGCTGATCACCCTGATGGGGTCGCCCGACATCGCCAGCCGCCGGTGGATCTGGGAGCAATATGACCATATGGTCGGCGGTGACACGGTGCAGCGCCCGGGTGGCGACGCGGCCGTGGTGCGTGTGCATGGCACCAACAAGGGCCTCGCGATGAGCACGGACAGCACGCCGCGCTATTGCTTTGCCGACCCGGTCGAGGGCGGCAAGCAGGCGATTGCGGAATGCTGGCGCAACATCACCGCGGTCGGCGCCACGCCGCTCGCCACCACGGACTGCATGAACTTCGCCAACCCGCAGCGGCCCGAGATCATGGGGCAGTTTGTCGGCTGCATCGAGGGCATGGCGGAGGCCTGCACCGCGCTCGACTTCCCGATCGTCTCGGGCAATGTCAGCCTCTATAATGAGAGCAAGGCGACCGGGGGCGGCAGCGCCATCCTGCCGACGCCGGCGATCGGCGGCGTGGGCCTGCTGACCGATATCGACCGGATGTGCACCATCGCCTTCAAGGGCACGGGCGACATCATCCTGCTGATCGGCGAGCGCAAGGGCGACCTTGGCCAGTCGCTCTGGCTGCGCGAATGCCATGGCATCGAGGGGCGTGAGGCGGGCCCGCCGCCGCGTGTCGATCTGGCCAGCGAGCGCCTGACCGGCGACTTCGTGCGCGAGGCGATCCATTGCGGCGCGATCACCGCCTGCCATGACGTGTCGGACGGCGGCGTACTCGTCGCGGTGGCCGAGATGGCGCTGGCCGGCAATATCGGCGCGATGCTCGACCAGCCGCTGCACGGCACGCCGGCGCAGAGCTATTTCGCGGAAGATCAGGGGCTGTATGTCGTCACCGTGCGCGACGCGGCGCTGATGGAACTGCTCAGCCATGCCGAAGCCAAGGGCGTGGAAGTGTCGCGCCTCGGCCGCACCGTCGCCAACCGGTTGATCGTGGAGCTGCCGGACAGCGACCATGCCATCGCGCTCAGCGACCTGCGCGAGGCGCATGAGGGCTTCTTCCCCAAGCTGATGGACAGCGAACTTTAAGATAGAAGCACGGTCCCGGGCCTTCCGGCTCGGGGCCGGTCCTCAATCGCGGCGGAAGATATATTCCTCGTCGCGATGATCGCCGACCATGAAGTGATACTCGCCGACCTTGCGGAAGCCCGCGCCGGCATAGACCGCCTGCGCGCGCGCATTGTGCGACCAGACGCCGATCCAGAGCGGACCGGGATAGGTGGTGGCGAGCCAGTCCAGCGCGGTGGCGAGAAGCTGCCGGCCCAGCCCCATGCCCTGCGCGGCCCGGCTGACATAGAGCTGATACAGCTCGCCCGAGCGCGGCGTGACATCGGGATGGGGGAGCTTGCACGGGCCGGCATGGGCATAGGCGAGCAGCGTGCCGTCCGGGGCTTCGCACACCCAGCTATGATGCGCCGGGTCCGCAAGCTCGGCGGCGATTCGTGCTTCGCCATAGGTCTCGGCCTCGAACCGGGCGAGGTCGTGCGCGGGATAGGGAATGGCGAATTCCTCCAGAAAGGTCTGGCGGAATGTGGTCAGCTTGAGCGCAGCCAGCGCGGCGACGTCCTGCGCGGTTGCCGCGCGCAGGCTGGTGGGCGGGCCGGGCTCAGCCATGGCTGATGCGGCCATATAGCACATGATAGGCCGTCTCGCCGCCGCCGGCATCGAACCGGGCGATGACCTTGCGCAGCGCGGTGGGGCCGAGCGGGCGATAGCCGGGGCGCGGCACATGGGCGCCGATCGCGCGGAAGTGACGCAGCAGCGCCTGCCCGCCGCGCAACGGCAGGGGATGCTGCTCGTCGCACGCGAAAGCATCGCCAAAGCCGGCGAGCAGGGTGCGCAGCTGCGCGAGGGTGGGATAGGTCGGCAGGCCCGGTTCCACGCCGAGCCTGGCATGGGCATCCCGCCAGCTGGCGAAACTGTCCGCGCCCATCGTCGCGAAATAGAGGCTGCCGCCGGGGCGCAGCAGGCCATGCAGGCGGACAAGGGCGCCCGGCAGATCCTCGAACCACTGGAAGGTGAGGCTGGAGAGAATGAGATCGAACCACGGGCCGTCAAAGACCGGCGCCTCGCCGTCCATGGCGAGCAGGCGGACGCCAAGATCGTGGCGCGCCGTGGCGTCGATCATCGCGGGAGCGAGGTCTGTCGCGGTGAGGGTGGCCTCCGGCCAGCGGCGGCGGATCTCACGCGTGAGCAGGCCGGTGCCGCAGCCGATTTCCAGAATCTGCCCGCGCGGGGTCAGCCGTTCGCGGCCCGCCATGGCGGCAAGATGCCGGGCGACGGTGCGCTGCACATCCGCGCTCTCATCATAGAAGTCGACCGCGGCGGCGAACGCCGCGCCGATCTGCGCCTTGCGTGCCGATCCCATGGCGCGGCGCATGCCACGGCAGGGGGTGGACGTCACGCCAAAAGACGATAGGACACGCCATGGCCGATGAAAGCTTCCGGATCGACGGGCTCGACTTCCTGCGGGGTCTAGCCGTGATGGGGATTTTGCTCCCCAATATCATCATGTTCGCGCTGCCCTATCCGGCGGTGCTCAATCCCTTCACCATTGGCACGGGCGGCATGGCGGACCTGATGGTCTGGCTGGGCAGCTTCCTGCTGTTCGATGGCAAGATGCGGGCGCTGTTCGCCATCCTGTTCGGCGCAGCGATGCTGCTCGTGATGGAATCGGCGGAAATGAACGGGCGTGACGGCGGGCAGGCGCATCGCCGGCGGATGCTCTGGCTGCTGCCGATCGGCCTGGCGCATTATGTCCTGCTCTGGTCGGGCGATATCCTGCTGTTGCTGGCGCTGTGCGGCCTTATCGCCACGCGCTTCGTGCGGCTCGAGGCGCTCAGCCTCATCAAGCTCGCGCTGGTGCTGCTGCTGGTGCAGTGGCTGATCAACCTGGCCGTGGTGCTGCCGCCTTACTGGCTGCGCGCGGCGGCGCAGGCCCCGGGCGCGACGGCCTCGACCATGGCGGCATGGCGCGATTATGCCGACCAGCTCGGCATGGGGGCGAGCACGGCCGTGGCGGCCGATATGGCGCGCTATCATCTGGGTTATCTCGATATCCTGCAGTTGCGGGTGGCGGATGCGCTGGGCGATGCCGTCAACCAGCTGCTCCATGGCCTGGCGGAGTTGCTGGCCTTCATGGCGCTGGGCATGGCCATGCTCAAGGGCGGTTTCCTCGCCGGCCAGTGGCGCCCCGAGCAATATCGCGCAACATGGCGGCGCGCGCTGCTGGTCGGCCTTGTGCCGATGCTGGGGCTGGGCCTCTGGGTGCTGCTCTCGCGTGATCCGCTGACGGCGCAGGCCGCGATATTCGGTTGGTCCATGCCGTTGCGGTTGCCGATCGCGGTGGGTCTGGCGGCGCTGGCGATGGAGATCGCCGCGCGTGGCCCCGGCGGCGGTCTGGTCCATGCGGTGCGCGCCGTCGGGCGGCTGGCGCTCTCCAACTATCTGCTGTGCAGCCTCGTCATGACGAGCATTTTCTATGGCTATGGGCTCGGCCTCTACGGCGCGGTCGACCGGGCGATGCTGGTGCCGATCATGCTCGCCATGTGGGGCGTGATGCTGGGCTGGTCGGCGCTGTGGCGCAGCCATCTGGGGCAGGGGCCGGCGGAATGGCTCTGGCGCCGGCTGGTGCGCGGCCGGTCCGTCGCCGCGCGCGGCTGAAGGCCCGCCTCCTCGTTCCGTCACGAGGGACGGGGCGGGAGATGATGGCCGCAGATGATAGCGGCAGGCCGGCCATGCGCCACGCATCTGCGATATGGCCTGCCGGTCGCGGCGGCCTTTGCGGCTCTGGCCGGGCGGCGCTGTCTCGCCGGGGAGAAGGGGAGGCAGGTGCAGATCGCCAACGCACATCGGCGCCCGGCCGCAGGTGCGGACGAGCGCCGAAATGAGGGTGGATCATCGCCGCCCGGTCAGGGCCTGTCGGCCATGCCGGGGCGGCGTCGATCGCGCCGGGTCAGCTGAACGCGATGCGCGTGGTCTGCGAGCGGCGCATGGTGAGGCCGACGGCCGCGATGCCAGCGATCATCATCGCCCAGGTGGCTGGCTCGGGCACCGGGGTGACCGTCAGATTGCCGCCATAGCTCGTCCGCTCCAGCGCCTCGCCGGTGAAGACGAGCCGATAGTCGACGCCGCCGGTCAGCAGGATCGGTGCGAGCGAGCCGAACAGCACGCCGCCGTCCAGCATCTCGAAGGTGAAGCTCGAAAGCAGATCGTCGCCACTGTAAAGGCCGCCGGCGAAATCGGCCAGACGGGCACCGGGAACGGAGGTGACCACGGACAGCACCGACGCCATGCCATCGACGGGCACGGTGAAGTTGAAAATATCGTGGATCTCGCCGATCGGCAGCGTCTGGCTGCTGAAGCCATCGCTCAGATTGTCCAGCGTCAGCGTGATGCCGTTAGGGTCCGTCGGCTCGTAAAAGGTGGCGCCGCTTGCCGAGGGGGCCATCGCGAAGGCGGCCAGGGCGGCCGATGTCGCGAGAAGAAATTTTTTCATCATTCAATCCCACAAGAGTAACCTGAGGGAGCGTTAATGACGCTGCCCGTCCGGTGCCAGGCGCGTTAACGATAACATCTGCAATTTCCTCGTAAAAAGCAGCATTTGCGATAAGAATTTACAAGTCGTTGCACAGGGCGTCGGGGTCTGACGGCAGGCGTTAACCTTGATTGTTAACGCCTGCCGTCCTGGTGCGGGTTACCAGATGCGGACCCGGTCCTCCGGGGAGAGGGCCAGTTTCGCGCTCGGCGGGATGGCGAAGGCCCCATACCAGGGATCGAGATTGCGCACGATGGCGGCGCGCTGCTCGGATGGCGCGTGCGGATCGGTGAGCAGCCGCTGCCGGAGATTCTCCTCGCGATAGCTGCGTCGCCACACCTGCGCCCAGCCGAGGTAGAAGCGCTCGTCGCCGCTCGTCCCGGCGATGACCGGCGCCGGCTTGCCCTCCAGCGAGGCGAGATAGGCATCATGGGCGACCATCAGGCCGGCCAGATCGGCGATATTCTCGCCCAGCGTCAGCTTGCCGTTCACATGCTCGCCGGGCAGCGGCTCATAGGCGTCATACTGCTTGATCAGCTTGCCGGTCAGGGCCTCGAAATTGGCGACATCCTGATCGCTCCACCATTGTTTGAGGCGCCCGGTCTCGTCATATTTGGCGCCCTGATCGTCGAAATGATGGCTCAGCTCATGGCCGATGACGGCGCCGATCGCGCCATAATTGACCGCCGCATCGGCATGCGGATCGAAGAAGGGAGGCTGCAGGATGGCGGCCGGGAACACAATCTCGACCATGCCGAAATTGGCATAGGCGTTCACTTCCATCGGCGTCATGAACCATTCCCACCGCCGCATGGGCTGGCCGAGCTTGGCGACGCTGTAATCATGGTCGAACCGGTTGGAACGCAGGGCGTTGCCGAACAGGTCATCCCGCCGGATATCCAGCCCGCTATAATCGCGCCATTGGTCGGGATAGCCGATTTTGGGCGTGAAGGCGGCAAGCTTGGCATGGGCGCGCACCTTGGCGGCGTCACTCATCCAGCTGAGGCCATCGATACGCCGGCCCATGGCCGTGATGATGTTCTGCACCAGCTGATCGGCCGCGGCCTTGGTCTCGGGCGGGAAATAGCGCGCGACATAGACCTTGCCGACCTCCTCGCCGAGGGCGCCCTTGACGAAGGTGACGCCGCGCTTCCAGCGGGGCTCGCGCTCGGGCGTGCCGCTGAGCGTGGTGCCATAAAAGGCGAAGCTTTCGCGCGCGATGGCGTCCGGCAGATAATCGGCAAAGTCGTCGAGGCTACGGATCAGCAACTGGTCCCGCAGCACGCCGAGCGGTGCCCTGGCGATGAGCGCCGCCTCGGCCTTGATGGCGCTGGGCTGCGCGACGATCAGCGTGTCGCTGGTGACGCCGGACGCCTTGAGCATGGCGGCAAAGTCGAAGCCGGGCGCGAGCGCGGCGAGCTGCGCGACGGTCATCTTGTTATAGACCTTGTCGACGTCGCGACTGTCCACGCGGGTCCAGTGTGCCCGGGCGATCTGCGTCTCGAAATCGAGCAACGCGGCGGCCCGCTTCTCGCCATCGCTCTCGCCGGCCAGCGCGAACATCTTCACCAGATGCTGGCGATAGGCGGTGCGCATCGCCGCCATCTTGTCGCCGGTCTGGAGATAATAGTCGCGGTCCGGCATGCCCAGCCCGCTCTGCATCAGCGTGAAGATATAGTGGTCCGGCTCCTTGTCGTCCTGCCCGACATAGCCGGCAAAGGGCGTGGAGGCGCCATTGCGCCATGCTTGCGCGACGATGGCGACATAGTCCGCATGCGATTTTACGGCCTTGATGCTGTCCAGCCACGGCCTGATCGGCGCGAGGCCCTTCGCTTCGACCGCCGCCTCGTCAAGATAGGCGGCATAGGCCGTGCCGATCTTGCTCGCGGGATCATCCTTTGCGGCGTTCAATATGTCCTGCGTGCGCTGTTTCGAGAGGTCGTCGAGCGCCGTGAACATGCCGTAATTGGACTTGTCCGCCGGAATGGGCGTGTTCTTCTCCCATGTGCCATTGGCATATTGATAGAAATTATCGCCCGGCGCGACGCTTTCATCCTTCCCGCTATCGTCAAAGCCATAGACGCCCAGTTCCGGCCCCGGCGTGGTGGTCGAGGCGGGGCGGGACGCAGTTGCAGCAGAATCGGCGGCGGCTGCCGGGGCATCGCTCGCCAGCCGATTCGCGCAGGCGGACAGGCTGACGGACGCTAGGGCAAGCATGAGGAATGAGCGGTCCATGAGGTTCCCTTCAGGTCGTTCGGGCGGCCCGCCAGCGGCAGGCGAATGAGGAATATCTAGCAATTGCTCGCCGTCGACTGAACTCCCTTTTGGCCGGCCGTCCCGGCCGCCGGATGGTTATCCCCGTGGAAATGATTTTCTGGCTCGTCTTGTCCGCTGGAGAGCGTAAAACAGGGCTGGAATCTTTGTCGCGGCTGCGGCATGTTTGTGCGATGCAGCAACAACTTGTGGATCGTTGACCCGCCGTGCGCCGTCTTCCTCCCCTCACCGCGCTTGAAGCCTTCGTCCAGGTTGCGCGCACCGGCTCGGTGAAGGCCGCTGCGGAAGATCTGGCGCTCTCCGCGCCCGCTCTCAGTCGGCGTATCCAGGCGCTGGAGCGGTTCCTCGGCTACAGTCTGTTCGAGCGCAAGCATCAGCAGCTGGAGATCAACCCGCAAGGCGTGGCGCTGCTCGCCGAGATCGCGCCGGCGCTGGACCAGCTGAGCGCCGCCATCGAGGTGGCGACCAGCGGCACGCGCACGCTGCGGGTGCGGCTGGGCATGCTGCCGCTGTTCGCGAGCCAGCGGCTGTTTCCCCGGCTGGGCGATTTCCACCGCCGCCATCCGGACATCCATCTCGATGTGGACACGAGCCCCAACGCGATCGCGCGGCTGGGCGAGGGGCTGGACGCCGCGATCGTGCTGGCGCGCGATGTCGATCCGTCGCTCTATGCGCGCGAACTGGATCGCGACGAGGTCTATCTCATCGCGGCGCGGGCGCTGGTCGAGGGGGCGCAGGCGATCCGCTCGCCACGCGATCTGGTGCGCCAGACCGTGCTCATCCACCGCGACATGCCCTCCACCTTCGATGTGTGGAAAGAGGCGGCCGGCGTGCCGGATCTGATCCCGGCGGCGGTCGACTATTATGATTCCGGCGCCCTGATGCTGGAGGCCGCGGCGCAGGGCATGGGCATTGCCGTGATGCATGGCAGCCATCTCGAACAGGCGCAGGACCCCCGGATCGCGCGGCTGTTCGATCAGCGCATCGAGAGCCCGTATCGCTATTTCTTCGTCTGCCGGCCCAAGGCGCTGGATCGTCGCTCGGTCCGTGTCTTCCACGACTGGCTGATCAACGCCGAAATCTGATGGCGGCAGGCGGCTGCCGGCCGGCGATCCGGCGGGCGGTGCCGCCGGCGCCGGGCAATCCGGGTGAAAATATCCCTGACTCTGCCCTTTTCTTGGCGGCCGCCGCGTTCTACTGAGGTTGCCTCTCCAGTATCGAGTGAGGGGCGATGCCCACCAACGGATCCCTGCTGACCGAACGCCGCAGCAATGCCAGCGATTATCTCAAGTTCCTGCAAGCCTGGATCCGCAAGCCGCGCCAGACCGCGTCGATTGTCCCGAGCAGCCATTATCTGGGCCGGCTGATGGCCGCCCAGATCGATCCGCAGGGCGGCCGCGTGATGGAGTTTGGCGGCGGCACCGGCGCCCTCACGCGCGAAATACTGGCGACGGGCCTGCCGCGCGATGAGCTGGAAGTCGTGGAGATTGACGAAGAGCTGGCGCATAATCTGCGCAGCGGCTTTCCCGGCGTCGCCATCCTGCAGGCCCCGGCCCAGGGCGTGCTGGCGGCCGCGGCCGGCGGCGCGGGTGGCTATCAATGCATCATCAGCGGGCTGCCGCTGCTCGCGATGAGCAAGGCGCTGCAAGAGGCGATCCTTGAGGAAGCCTTCCGCCTGCTGCGCCCGGGCGGCGCGGTGATCCAGTTCACCTATTCGCCGCGCCCTCCCGTGGCCGACCGCGTGGCCCGCAGGCTCGGGCTGCAGGCGGACCGGGTCGGCACGATCGTGCGCAATGTGCCGCCGGCGACGGTGTTTCGATATCGCCGTATCGCCGATATCGCCCAGGATTGATTGGCGGCGGGGCGCGGCCGTCAGGCTCGCGCCGGTCGGGCGTGAGATCAGCATCGCAGCCATGGACGGCCCGGCCGGAGGCTTTTCGCACCGGCCATGGCATTCGCCGTCGCCTTCCGCGCAATTCGTGATTAGAGGTGGGGCATGCAACGCTTCGACGTCATCATTCTCGGCGGCGGCCTTGTTGGCCTGACATTGGCGATCGCGCTCGGGCGGCATGGCGTCCAGTGCGCGGTCGTGGACCCGGCCGAGCCCGCCACCACCATGGCGCCCGGTTTCGACGGGCGCGTCTCGGCCATATCGAGCGCCAGCTGGAAGCTGTTCGAGGCGATCGGCGTGGCGCCGCAACTGGTCGAGAAGGCCTGCCCGATCGACCGCATCTGGGTCAGCGAGGGGCTGAGCGGCGGCGCGCTCGATTTCACCACCGATCCCGATGACGGCGCGATGGGCCGCATGGTCGAGAATCGCGAGCTGCGCCGCGGCATCGACCTGACGGCGCAGGCAACGGACGGGGTGACGCGCTTCCAGCCGGACCAATCCGTCGATGTCACGCGCGATGCCTATGGCGTGACCGTGCGGCTGGCGAGCGGCATCGAGATTGGCGCGAGCCTGCTGGTCGGCGCGGAGGGGCGGGGCAGCCCCACCCGCGCGCTGGCCGGCATCCCGGTCGCGCGCTGGACCTATCCGCAAACCGCGCTGGTCACCGCGATCGACCATGAGGTGCCGCATGGCAACACGGCCTATGAGCTGTTCTATCCCGGCGGGCCGTTCGCGCTGCTGCCGATGCTGCCGGGCAACCGCTCGGCGATCGTGTGGACGGTGCCCAATCATCAGGCCGCCGCGATGCGCAAGCTGCCCGAGCGGGCCTGGCTGGCCGAGGCGGAAAAGCGCATGGGCAATTTCCTCGGCAAGGTCAGCCTCGCCGCGCCGATGCAGAGCTATCCGCTGGGCTATCATCGCGCTGCGCGTATCGTCGACGAGCGGCTGGCGCTGGTGGGCGATGCCGCGCACGCCATCCATCCGATCGCCGGGCAGGGCGTCAATCTGGGCTATCGCGATGCCGCCGCCTTGGCGGAAGTGATCGTCGAAGGGATGCGCGGCGGGCTGGAGCCGGGCGATGCGCAGTTGCTCGCCCGCTACCAGCGCTGGCGGGCGCTTGATTCGCTGAGCGTGACGATCATGATGGACGGGCTTGTGCGGCTGTTCGATGTGCCGGGGCGCCCGGCCTCGCTCGCTCGCAGCCTGGGGCTCGCGGCGGTCCAGCGGTTGCGGCCGCTCAAAACGCGTTTCATGGCCGAAGCGCGCGGCGAAAGCGGGCCGCGCCCCCGGTTGCTGCTGGGCGACATGATCTAGGGGCGGATCGCCTTCAGCCCTGACGGCCTGCAAATGGCGTCCGCACGTCCGGCGTTCCGTTCGCACGCCGCGCGCCGGGTCACGAATCCACCATTGTCGGCACGTCATCTTCTGAAGGTCGATCGGTTCTGGCCCGCCTCGGCTTCCCTCCGGTGAGGGCGGCGGTGCCAGTGCATCAGGGCGCGAGCGTTGGGGGCGCCGCGCCGGAAATTTCTTGCCACCCCCGGCATTGGCGCGGGCCGTGTGCGACAGCCCATGCCGATGGTCCCGGCCGGGCGTCGGCGGTTGCCTGCCGGGCGCGGCCGATGCCTCGGCGGACTTGTGCCCCTTGGTGAAAAATCCCAACTATTGGCGGATGCCGGGCCGCGCGGTTGTCATCCGTTCCGACTGCGTTCATCTAAAAGCACGCAATGGCGCCGCCGCGCGCATTTGGCACGGCTCCTGCACGATCACGGGCAGGCAGGCCTCAGCCGAGCCATGGGAGTTTCTAGATGCAGACCTATCAGCCTTCGCTCATTGCCCGCAGTGATACGCTTCTGGGGGTGTGCGCCGCAATTGGTGAGGATTTCGGGTTCAACCCCATCTGGCTGCGTGCGGGGTTTGCCGTCACGGTGTTCTTCAACCTGTTTCTGGCGATCGGGCTCTATCTCGCGCTCGGGGCGCTCGTGCTGCTCACGCGGCGCCTCTATCCGAGCCCGCGCCGACAGCTGGCGGTTGCGCCCGCGGCGGTGCCCATGCCGGAGGCTGCGCCCGCGCCGGCCGAGCGGATCAGCAGGGACGATCGCCTTCTCATCGACGCCTGAGCCGCGCCTGCTGGCGGGGCCTGTCCGGCCTCCGGCGTCGTTCAGTGCGGGCGGGCGCTGCCCTGCTGCCCGTTTTCACGCCGCATGAACTGCATGAGCTGGATGGCCAGATCGGCGCGCTCGGGCAGATTATCGGCTTCGAGCAGGGCCTGCTTGCCGGCAATGTCGAAGGGCGCGATCTGGGCGATGGCATTGACCAGCGTTTCATCGTCCAGACCATGCACAGCGTCCCATTTGACGGCGTAGCCAAGCGTCTCGGCAAAGATTCGCGATTCGCCCTCCAGCGCGGCCCGCTCGCTGGGGGCAAGAATGGTGCGTTGCCCATCCTCCTGCGCGATCAGCTCCGGCTCGACCTGACGGAACGGGGTGGCGACATCCAGCTCACGCAGGATGCGAAAGCGCGATTCGCCGGTGAGGGTGATGTTGAAGCGGCCATCCTCCAGCGCTTCCACATCGGTGATCCGGCCGATGCAACCGATGGAAAAGAGCGGCGCGGGCTCCCCCGGGCCGCTCGGCTGGATCATGCCGATACGCTGGTCGCGCGCCATCGCGTCGCTCACCATCGCCCGGTAACGCGGCTCGAAAATGTGCAGCGACAATTGCGCGCGCGGCAGCAGAATCGCACCCGCGAGCGGAAATATGGCGAGCCGCCGGCCCATGCTCGTCAGGCGAACAGAATGGCCGAGAGCCGCCGGCGCTGGGCGAGCACCCACGGGTCCTCAAGGCCGACAACCTCGAACAGCGTGAGCAGTTGGTCGCGCGCCTTGCCATCCTCCCAGCCGCGATCCTTCGCGATGATGGCGAGCAGCGCATCGGCCGCACCATCGCGGTCGCCGCTTGCCATCTGGGCGGCGGACAGCTCGAACAGCGCTTCATAATCATCCGGATTGGCGGCCAGCCGCGCCTTGAGCGGCGCGGTGTCCACGCCCGGCGTGGCGGAGCGGGCCAGCGCGATGGCGGCCCGGCCGCGCTCGATGGCGGGGTCTGCGCTCAGCTCGGCGGGCAGGGTGGCGATCAGCGCGTCGGCCTCGTCGGTGCGGCCCAGCGCGGTGAGCGCGCGCAACTGGCCGCCAATCGCCGCGGCATTGTCCGGCGCCATGTCGGCGATCTGGGCAAAGACGCTCAGCGCCCGCTCGGCATCGCCGCTGGCGAGCACATCCTCGCCCATGGCGAGCAGCGGAGCGATATCCTGCGCGCGCTGGCCGGCCTCGCTCTGGATCGGCAGCTGCGCCAGAATCTGGTCGAGCATCTGGCGATACTGGCTTTCCGTGCGCGCCTGCGTGAGGTCGGCGACCGGCTGGCCCTGGAAGACGCCATAGACGGTGGGAATCGACTGGACGCGGAACTGGCTGGCGATGAAGCGATTCTCATCGACGTTGATCTTGACCAGGCGCACGCCGCGATCGGCATATTCGGCCGCGATCTTCTCGATGATGGGCGAGAGTTGCTTGCACGGGCCGCACCATTCCGCCCAGAAATCGACGAGCACGAGGCTGGTCTGCGATGGTTCGACGACATCGCGCCGAAATGCCTCAACGGCTTGTTTGTCACTTTCGCTCAAGCCCAAGGTGGCCATGCGTCTGTCTCCTGCTGCTTGCGCCTGTGAGGCGGCATATGGGGTGGAATGGCGCAGTTTCGCAAGGGCAGAGCGAATTCTTTGCGCTGCATTGCAAAAGAGGCTTGCCGACCCTCGGAGGCGATGCTAGTTGGCCGCCTCACCCAGCCGGTGGACATCCTCCGGCTCGCCAGAGCGGGCGTAGCTCAGGGGTAGAGCACAACCTTGCCAAGGTTGGGGTCGAGGGTTCGAATCCCTTCGCCCGCTCCAGTTTTCCTAGTGAAAATGAGGGTTTAAAGAGGTCGCCGAAAGGCGGCCTTTTTTATTTCCGAGGTGGATTGCCACCGTCACCTCAAACGTCTCGCGCCCCTGTCCGCTCAGGCGGTGACCGTGGCGCAAGATAGCGCGCCGGGCACAGGATCGCCGGTGGTTCGCTTGGCGAGCACCGGGCGAGGGCGGGCGGATCGATGGCCGCGCCGTGCGGGCGGTCCTGTCGGGCAATCGCGGTTGACGCTGCCCGGGAGGCTGCCATAGCTGGTGGGCATGAACAGCAATTTTTCGCCGGCGCGTCAGCGCTATGGGTCAGGACGAGATGATGGACGAAGGGTCTAGTCGCAGGGCCGCGCAGCTTGCTTGCGCGGCCGCTTTCACAATCCGGCAGAATCAATGCCCCCCGGCCTGAGGTCGCTGCACCGGTAAGCGGTTCCGCCTCGACGGCCCGGACGGGCCCGACGGAGGCGTCACATGAATAACAGCATCACCCGGTTGCAGGCCCTGTTTCGCAGTGGCTCGTCCGATGAGATCGTCGCGGGGGTCGCCCATGAGCATCCGGCGGATATCGCCGCGGCGATGGAGGCCTTGCCGCCCGAACAGGCATGGCGCGCGCTGGGGCAGGCCAGCCTGCGCCGCCAAGCCGAGGTGTTCGGCTATCTCGGCCATGATTTCCAGATGTTGCTGGCGACGGTCATCCCGCGCGCGGCGCTGGCCGCTATCGTCATGGGCATGAAGGCGGATGATCGCGCCGATCTCTACCAGGAACTGTCCGAGGAGCAGCGCGAGGCATTGATGCCGGCGCTCGCCCAGGCGCAGCGCGAGGATATCCGCCAGCTGGCTTCCTATGAGGAGGGCACGGCGGGGGCGATCATGACCTCCGAATATGCCGCGCTCCCGCTGGACCTGAGCGCGACAGCGGCGCTGACGGTGTTGCGCCGGGAGGCGCCGGACAAGGAAACCATCTACCGCGCCTATATTGTCGATGAGGACCGCAAGCTGCTCGGCTCCGTGCGATTGCAGGATATCATCACCGCCCCGGCGCGGGCGAAGATCCGCGACATCATGGAAACCAACACCCATGCGATCCGCGTGGATGACGACGAGGAAGACGCGGCCCGCCGGATCGCCCGCTATGACGTGATCGCGCTGCCGGTGGTCGATGCGCAGGACCGGCTTGTCGGCATCATCACCCATGACGATGCGCTCGACGTGATGGAAGCCGAGGCGACGGAGGATTTCCACCGCGTCGCCACCATCACGGCGCTGGATTCCAGCGTGGCCACCGCCAGCGTGCCCAAGCTTTACCGGGCGCGGATTTCATGGCTGATGCTGCTGGTGTTCGGCAATATCTTCTCCGGCGCCGGCATTGCCCATTTCGAGGATACGATCGCCGCGCATCTGGCGCTGATGTTCTTCCTGCCGATCCTGATCGCATCCGGCGGCAATGCCGGCTCGCAATCCTCCACGCTGATGGTGCGCGCGCTCGCGACCGGGGATATCGGCCTGTCCGACTGGGGCCGGGTGTTCGGGCGCGAACTGGCGGTGGCGATCCTGCTCGGCCTGAGCATGGCGGTGGCGATCGCGATGATCGGCGTGTTCCGCGGCGGCTGGGAAATTGCGCTGGTGATCGCGATGTCCATGGTGCTGATCGTGATCGTCGGCAGTCTGATCGGCATGATGCTGCCGTTCATCCTGAGCCGGTTCAAGCTGGACCCGGCCACCGCCAGCACGCCGCTGGTCACCTCGATTGCGGACGCGGCGGGCGTGCTGATCTATTTCAGCATCGCCCGCTCGGTCCTCACAATGGCCTGATCGGGGGAGGGGGCTTGCTGAGGGGCGTTGGATGATCCAGTCTTGGAGGCCGCGCGCTCAGGCCTGTCTCCAGGAGGAAAATGTGTCTATTCGGACGATCGTCGCAGCACTGGCTCTGGAAACGGACGATGACCCGGTGGCGGCGCGCGCGCTGCAGCTGGCGCGCCAGCACGGGGCGAAGCTGGTCTTCATCCATGTGATCGAGAACGGGTTCGGGCAGGCCGAGAGCCTGCCGGCCCCTGCCGACGCCGCGACATTGCAGGCCGCGGTCGAGCAGGCGGCGGGCGCGCGCATCCGGGCGATGATTGGGGAGGCCCGGCCACAGGAGGCGGTGATCATCCTTGAAGCCGGCAAGCCCTATGAGGTCATCGATCATCTCGCGCGGCGCGAGCAGGCCGATCTCTTGCTGATCGGCCCCGGCAAGGCCCGCAATGTGCGCGAGCGGGTGTTCGGCTCGACAGCCGACCGGCTGGTGCGCATCGCGGACCGTCCGGTGCTCGTCGTCCGGGCCGGCGGGGCGGCGTCTTATGCACATATTTCCGTGGCGATGGACTTTTCGGCGTCGTCGCGGGCGGCCTTCGAGGTGGCGGCAGGGCTGGCCGGGGATGCGGCGATGGAGCTTGTCCATATGGTCGAGATCCCGCTGACCTTCGAGCAGGCCATGCTGAAAGCGGGCACGCCGCAACTGGAAATCCGGCGCTATCGACGCGACAAGGCCAATGCCGTGCGCCAGAAACTTGCCGATTTCGTCGCGGAGTCGCGCGATTTTTCGGTCGAGCCCGGCCTGCGGGTTGTGCAGGGGGAGGCCAGCGCCGCGCTGGTGCGCCTGTCTCGCAGCGGCCGCACGGACCTGCTCGCGCTCGGGCTGCACAGCCGCACCATGATGGCGCGGGCGTTGCTGGGCAGCGTCGCCCGGCACGTGCTGCAAGGGGCGGCCTGCGACGTGCTGGTGGTCGGCGCGCGCGCGGGCGCATGAAGGATATCCTGCGGGACTGGCGTGCGGTGCGCGTCGGCGCGGCGGGGAAGCTCGCGGCGACGATCGTCCCTTGAACCGCCGACGATCGGGACTCGGCGGCATTGCGGTCGTTCAGCTCGCCGGCTTCGGCTCCATGCATTTCGAGTGCAGCCAGTGGCCGCTGCCGGCCCGGCCCGGGCTAACGGGGGCAGATGTTCAGGTAGGATCGCCGGCCATATACCCGCTGGTGTTCCGGATCACGATCCCGCGTGCGGTGGTCGCCTTGCCAATGCGGAGCGGCCCACCGCGCCGGCGCCGGACTGAGCCGGCGGGCGCGATGGGCCGCTCCAGTATCGCTATGGTTGGCTGGATCAGCCTTCCATGGTCTTGCGGACGAAGTCCACGGTCTGGCGCGTGGCCGCCGCAAACTCGGTTTCCGTTGCCTTGAATGCGCCGAAATGGGCGAATTCGTCCGGGCGCATGCCCTCGAATTCATAAGCGGCGCGGAAGCTCGGCAGCTTCATCAGCTTGTCGATGCTCTCCTGGCGCGGGGCACGGTCGATCGCCTTGGGATCGAACGGCTCCAACTCGTCCTGCACGGCCATCAGCCCGGCAATGTAACCCGGCGGGCAGGTGTAGACCATGTCGCTGCCGGCAAAGTCCTGAATGTGGCGGCTGACGGTCTTGCCGGTGCGGTCGTCCTTCTCCACGCGCATCGAGCATTGCAGCATCTTGGACGGGTGGTTGTTGTCCTTGCCCCAATGATAGGCGCGCTTGAGGACGGCTTCCTCGCCATCGCGGATTTCCGAGAGGGTCAGCTCGATGCCGCGCGCCTTGGCTTCCGTGCGCCAGTCGCTCAGCTCGCCGAGGCGGGCCGACATGTGGGTGATGACCGAGCGCCAGCGCGAGAGATCGATGCCGGCGGCGCGGGCGCGCTGCAGGCCGGCCGTCACCGCTGCCATGCAGCGCATATATTGCGCGACGGTGAAGCTGGTCGTGTTGTTGGTCGAGATGCCGCGCGCGGTCAGCTCCTCGATGACCTCATAGCCCTCCTTGGAGCCGGGGATCTTGACCATGACGTTCTCGCCCTGCGCGGCGATCGTCAGGCCTTCCTTGAGCATCCGCGCGCCATCGCGCACGAAGCGCGGATCGACCTGCCCCGAGAGCATGCCGTATTTGCCGCCCGATGCCTTGTAGACGGGCAGGATCATCTCGGCGCCCTTGCGGACGAGATCGAGATAGAGCGTCCAGTAAACCGTCTCGACGTCGGCATCCGGGTTCGCCTTGGCGATTTCCCGCACGCGATCCGCCCACACATCCGGCGCGAGCTTGATGGCCTGCAGCACGAGCGGCGGGTTGGTCGTCACGCCGCGAAAGCCCATCTGGCCTTCCGCATTGATCGTGTCGAGGTCGAACAGGCGAGCCAGCTGCGCTGTCCACGCGGCATTGCCGGGCGACTTGGCGAGCGTTTCTTCCTTCCAGCTGGGGTAGATCAGCGGCGAGCTGTCCCACCAGATTTCACTGTCGGGATTGGTGGCGGCGAGGCTTTCGAGAATATGGTCTGTCATAGTGGGAAACCCAATAAGCCGATGGATGAAAAGGTCCAGTCCGTTCGCAGTTATTTTCTGCCTGCGGCAGGCGGATGACACCAGCGCGGGATAAAGGCATTGAAAAGCGTAAAAGAGGGTAAACTTCCTATTTCCCTCGTCTAATCCATGATACCAGCTTGGATGAGGATGCCGATTTGGCAAGCACTGCTAGAGAATAGTTGAGTGGTATGGATAAAACCCGCCCCCTGATGCGCCGATCGAGACCAGCTTGGCTGGTTAAAGGCAAGGCCCGTATTCTGAGCGAGTCGGCGCGTGCGTCGCTATGGGCCCGGGCATTGGGGCGAGCGCGGCTGGTGTCGCCGATTGTTGCCGGGGGATTGCTGGCCACGCTGATCGTGACCCCGTTTGCCATTGGCGAAGGTGGCCGTGCGGCCGTGGCGGCCATCGTGAAGGACCCGGCCTCCCTGCTCGCGCAGCGCTCGCCGGGCGCGCGCGCGCCGGGCGCCATGCACAGCACGAAGCCGCCGCGCCTGGCATCGGCGCGGGCCTTGCCGCTTCCACGGGAGCGCGTGCTCCCCAGCGAGCGCGTGCGGGAGCCGTTGGCCGATGTGCCCGAGACAGGGTTGCCGCTGATCGATGCACCGATCGAGGTGGCGCAAGCCGTGCCGCCGCCCGGCGCCGTGCCGTTCATTGCGCCGCCCTTTGGCCCCGGCATGGTGATTCCAGGGCCCGGTCCCGGCCCCGGGCCGGGTCCTGGGCCTGGCCCCGGCCCCGGACCGGGTCCTGACCCGGAGCCGCCATTGCCGCCGATCCCGGAGCCGGCGACATGGGCCATGCTGCTGGCAGGCTTCTTCGCGATTGGCGCGGTCATGCGTGAGCGTGGGCGCGCTGCGGCGGTGCAGCTGGCCAGCCGGCCGCCGCGCCGCTGAGCGAGGGGCTTATGTCTGGCTGGCCGCGCACATTGCTGCTGTTCACGGCGAGTTGCCTGATCTTCTCGACCGCCGCGCTGGTGATGCGGGACCGGACGGAACGGGCGGCCGAGCAGGACGCCGAAATCGAGACCGTGCTGCGCGCCACCGCCGAGCCGGAGCTGCGCATCCGCTATGATGAGGGGCAATATCCGCAGCTCGATCTGCCCGGCGGCGGGCGCGAGACGGTGCGCAGCGTGCTCAACATCACTCGGCCGATGCGCTATGGCGGCTATGTCTGGGATGAGGAGGGGATTCCGGAAGGGCCGATCCTCATCCGGATCGATCTGGCCCGGCAGCTCCTGTCCATTTTTCGGGACGGGCATGAGATCGGCTCGGCGGTGATTCTCTACGGCACGGACGGCAAGCCGACCCCGACGGGGGATTTCCCGATCCTGCAAAAGGTCGCGGATTATCATTCGCGCACCTATGACGCGCCGATGCCTTATATGCTGCGGCTGACCGATGACGGGGTGGCGATCCACGGCAGTGATGTGCGCACCGGCTTTGCGACCCATGGCTGCATCGGCGTGCCGCTCGCCTTTGCGCGCCGCCTCTTCGAGCAGGCCCACAAGGGCGACAAGGTGATCATCCTGCCGGCCGGGGGCGAAGGCGGCGCTGCGGTGCCGAAGGGCGCGGTCTGACCGCTTGCGCCCAATGCGCAATATTGATGACTGACAAGGTGTTAACCCGATTCATCCACGAGATCGTGATGCGATGATGGGAAAGTCTCCGCGTAAATGCAGGAGATTTTTGACTCATGTCGGCATCCCGGTTGAAAGCGCGTGCCGCCGCTTGTGCGCTCGCTGCGGCCGCGCCTTTCGTTGTCAGCGCGGCCGATCCGCTGGCCAATTTCGACGAACGTCTGCTGTTCGTGCATAATCGCGAGCGCGCCGAACTGGACCTCCCGCCGCTGCAATGGAACGCCACGCTTGAGCGCACCGCGCAGCGCTGGGCGGACTATCTGGCGCAGACTGGCCGGTTCGAGCATGCGCCGGAAAATATGACGGAACCGCAGGGCGAAAATCTGTGGGCCGGGACAAAGGGCTATTATGCCCCCGAGCAGATGGTGGACGCCTGGGCGCGTGAGAAGCGCTATTTCCGCCCCGGCCTGTTCCCGGACAACAGCACCACCGGGCGGCTGGAGGATATCGGCCATTATACCCAGCTTGTCTGGCGCGCCACGCGGCAGGTCGGCTGTGCCCGCGCCACGAGCCAGGAGGAGGATATCCTCGTGTGCCGCTATGCCGAGGCCGGCAACTATACCGGTGAAGAGCCCTTCTGACGCAAGCGCAGGCGCCAAGGGCGCGGCGTTCCTTCCCTCTCGCCGCGTGACGGCCGGGAGGGGCAGCGTCTGTCGGGCCACAGCCGGCAGCGGGGCGGTTAAAACGCTCCGGGCGTCCAGGCATCTGCCGGCATGGCAGCCACCCCCCTTGAGTTGATCGTGACGGCCGGTGGCGGACGATCCTCGATCAAGAGGCGCCCGCCGATGTTGTCGGGCAGGTGATCAGGGCTGGACGGCCGGGCCTTGTTGCTGCGCGGCCTTTTCGGCGGCCTCCTGTGCGGCCTTGTGGCGGGCGGCTTCTTCTTCCTCGGCCTTGGCCTGCGCTTCGATCTGCGCGGATTCGGCGTCGAGATTGCCGAGTCGCTCCTCCCGCGCCTTGGCGACGGCGTCGGCCCAGCTGGCGCTGCCGAGCATCTTCTGGCGCTCTTCCTTCGCCTCCCGTGCGATCTGCGCGAAGCAGCCGGTGAAGCCGCCCGCGCCGGTGGGCGAGCAGCTGTTGATGCCCGCCGCGCCGACCGACTCGATTGCGGTCGCGCGGTTCACCCAGCTTTGCACGGCGGCGGAATTGGGATCGGTGCGCAGTTCCTGCGGGATGCGATAACGCTCATTATTGGGCATGCGCGCGCAGACCACGATCTCGTCGCCAACGCTTGGCGGGCAGGGATCATCGCCATAGACGAAGACCTGCTTCACCTTCTCGGTGTCAGAGGGGCCCACGCCGGAGGCCGGCCGGTCGCCGGCCGGTTGAGCGAAAGCGGCGCTGCCGCACAGGGCGGCGCTCAGGATCAGCGTGAAAATAGGGGCGCGCATGACGAAATCCTCTTCAATAACGGCGCGAAAGCGCAATGGCGGCGCGGCAGCCCAGCCGGATCATGCCAAACAGCAGCGGATAGGCGGGCGCGGATTCGGCCCCGGCCTTGAGCGCCGCCTCGCGATGCTCGACTTCCTCGGCGCGAAAATCCGCGATCGCCTCGGATAGTTCCGGATCGTCATTGCCCAGTTCGTCGAGCTGCTGGCCATAATGATCGTCAATTTCGGTCTCGATGGCGGCGGTGCAGGCCATCGCCGCCTCCGGCCCGATCAGCGCCGTGGCCGCGCCCAGCGCGAAGCCGGCGACATGCCAGAAGGGCTGGAGCAGGGTGGGGCGCACGCCGCGCTGCGCGATCATCGCATCGAAATGGGCGCGATGGCGCTCCTCCTGCGCCGCCATATGACTGATCTCGCGGCTCATCGGGTGGCGATCCCCCAGCACGGCGAGCTGCCCGGCATAGATGCGCACGGCGCCATATTCGCCGGCCTGATCGACCCGCACCATGGACGCGCGATCAGCCGCGCGGCGGCCCGGGCGCGGTGCCTTGTCATGCGGCGATGGTGCGGGGGTCATGGGCGGCTCCATTGGCGAATGAGCGCGAAGATGGCCGCCGCGCCACCCAGCGAGAGGATGGCGTTGAAACCGGCGAGCGAAATGCCCAGCAGCGTCCACGGCGCGACATCGCAGCGCACCAGCGAGGCTTCCATGATCGCCTCCAGCACCGACTTGCCGACCGGCGGACCGGAGGTGGCGCAGGTCGTCAGCCCCTCCCACCAGCCATATTCGACACCGGCATGGAACGCGCCGATGGCGCCGCTGGTGGCGATGGCCAGCGCGGCCAGCAGCGTGAGCACGGCGCTCATGAAGAGATTGCGTCGCAGCAGGATGGCGGCCAGCCCGGCGCCAATGGCGGCGACATGCGGCCAGCGCTGCCACATGCACATCTCGCACGGGAACAGCCCGCCCAGATATTGCGAGGCGAGCGCGCCGCCGAGCAGGAGGGCGGGCAGCAGGACCGCCACCAGCCGGGCGAGGGACAGGGCGCGATCACGCTGCATGGCTATTTCCGCGCCGCCGGCTTCCGGTCCTGCGTGGCGGCCACCTGTTTGGGCGAGGCGAGCCGGTCAAGCGTTTGCAGGGCATAATGGAGCTGGAAATCCTCGATGCCGGCCTTTTCCAGCGCCTCGGCGCTGGCCGAGAAGGCGGGGTCGGTGCCGGTGTCCGCTTCCAGCTCGGTGCGATCAAGCTTGGCCTCGTTGATGAGGTGGCGGCGCAGGTCGCTCTCCCGATAGCGCGGGCGCTTGGCATAATCCGGGTCGGAAATCTGCGGTACGAGGATATCCGGCTCGATGCCGCCCTCCTGCACCGACCGGCCCGAGGGCGTGTAGTAGCGCGCCGTGGTGAGGCGCAGCGCGGTATCCTGCGAGAGCGGCAGCAGCGTCTGCACGCTGCCCTTGCCGAAGCTGCGCTCGCCCATCACCAGCGCGCGGTGCTGATCCTGCAGCGCGCCGGCGACAATTTCCGAAGCGGAAGCCGAGCCGGCGTCGATCAGCACGATGATCGGCAGGCCCTTCGCATCGTCGCCGGGGCGGGCATAATAGGGCCGGTTGTCGCTGGCGGCGCGGCCGCGCTGGGAGACGATCTCGCCCTTGTCGAGAAACGCGTCGGAGACGGTGACGGCCTCGTCCAGCAGGCCGCCGGGATTGGAGCGCAGGTCGAGAATATAGCCGATCGGCTTGTGCCCGATGGACTTGTCGATGCTGCGGATGGCGCTGCGCACATCGTCGCCGGTATGGGCGGAGAAGCTGACGATCTTGATGACGCCGACATCGCCCTTCACTTGCCATTTGACCGGCTTGATATCGATGATCGCGCGGGTGAGGGTCAGGTCGATCGGCTCGTCGCGACCCTGCCGGGCGATGGTGAGCTTGATGTCCGTGCCCGGCGCGCCGCGCATCTTGTCCACCGCCTCATCGAGCGAGGAGCCGTAGATGAGCTTGCCGTCAATATGCGTGATATAGTCGCCGGCCTTGATGCCGGCCTTGGCGGCGGGCGTGTCGTCGGTCGGCGCGATGACCTTGACCACGCCCTCGTCGAGCGTGACCGAGAGGCCAAGGCCGCCATAATTGCCTTCCGTCTGGGTGCGCAAATTGGTGAAATCGCGCGCATCGAGATAGGAGCTGTGCGGATCGAGACTGGCGAGCATGCCGTCGATCGCGCCCTTGATGAGCGAGGCGTCGTCCACCTTCTCGACATAGCTGGCCCGCACCCGCTGGAACACGTCCATGAACAGGTCGAGCTGCTTGTAGGTTTCGCTTTCGCTCTCGGTGACCGCCGAGGTGGAGGCCGGAACCAGCGCAATCGCGCCGAGAATGATGGCGGAGCGGACGAGGAAGCTCTTGCGGGCGCTGTGCATTGCGATGCCTTCGGACAGATACTCGGCCGACCTATAGGCATGATTGCCGGGTCTGCCTAGCGTGGAACCAGTGCATGATGCCGGGTTGCCACGGGCTGAACGGGTTCAGCGCAACAGGGCGGTGACATCGACCGGCCGCTCCTGCCGGCGCAGCTCGACAGTGAGGCGGGGGTCGCGCTGGCCGGTCGCGCCCAGCGGATCGCCCGGCCGCACGGTATCGCCGACCTGCGCGCTCAGCTTGTCGAGCTGGGCGATGAGGGTGGTCCAGCCGCCGCCATGATCGATGATGACGATGCGGCCATAGCCCCGGAACGGCCCGGCAAAGGCGATGCGGCCGGGCGCCGGGGCAACCACGGTGGCGGCCGGCGCGGTGGCGATGGTGAGCCCGCGCGCGCGCAGGCCGCTCTCGCCGGCCTCGCCAAAGCCGGTGACGACATCCCCGACAGCGGGCAGGCGATAGGCAGGCACCGGCGTCTCCGCGGCCGGCGCGGCGGGATCGGCGGGCGGGGGCGCGCTGCCCGGCGCTGCCGGCCGCGGCGCCGGGCCGGGCAGGGTGAGCAGGGCATCGCGCACCGTCGCGGCGCCCTCGATCGATGCCATCAGCTCGCCAATGTCGCGGGCTTCCTCGCCCATGGCGAGCGCGCGCTCCACCTCCAGACTCGCACTGTCCCGCAGCGCACGTGAGGCGAGGCGCTGGCGCTGCTCCAGCATGGCGAGAGTCTGCTGCTGGGCGGTGAGGCCGTCGCGCGTGCGGGCGAGCGCTTGCGTCGCCGCCTCGGCGCTTTCGCGCAGGCCCGTGCTGCGCGTGATGTCCGCCCGCAGCCCGCGCGTGCGAGCCATGACCACGGGCATGATCTGCGCCAGCACGATCCGCCGGTGGACGGCATCGCTCACCGAGCCCGGCTCCACCAGCGCGAGGATGGGCGCACGCCGCGCGATCTGCTGGAGCGCGGCGGTGAGCCGCACGATCGGTTGCTGGCGCTCGGCGAGGCGCCGGGCCTGTGCGCGCTGTTCGCCGGCGATGATGGCGATGCGGGCCTCGCCGGCGCGCTGGTCGGCCTCGCTCTGCTGGATGCGGGCGGCAAGAGCGGCAATCTGGTCGCGGGTCTTGTCCGCCGCGGCATTGGTGGAGCGGGCGCGGGCCTCCAGCGCCTCGCTGCGTTTGCGGGCTTCCTCGCCCTGCGCTTTCGCACGGGTCAGCGCGGCGCGCTGCTGGTCGAGCGAGAGGCGGGCGGGCAAGGGCGTGGCAGGCGGGGCCTGCTGCGCGATCAGGGCGGCGGGGATGGCGCAGGCGGAGAGGAGGAGCGTGACCAGGCGGGTGGTGTTGAAGCCCCGGCCCGTGCGCCTGCGCCGGGTGACCGCCGTCGCCAACGCGCCATCACCCGCGCGCGCCAACGCGCCGGGGCCGCTGGCGAGGCTGGCGTGCAGGGGCGGCGGGCCGGGCATCATGCCTCAGCCTTCGCGGTGATAGGGATGGTTGGCAAGGATGCTGGTGGCGCGCCAGAGCTGTTCGGCGAGCATGGCGCGCGCCATCATGTGCGGCCAGGTCATCGCGCCAAAGGCGATGCGCAGCGTGGCGGCGGCGCGCTCGGCCTCCGAGAAGCCATCCGCCGCGCCGATGAGGAAGCGGCATTCGCGCATCCCGTCATCCCGCCAGCGGCCGAGCTTTTCGGCAAAGGCGAGCGAACCCATCTGCACGCCGGTCTCGTCCAGCATCACGGTGACGGCGGGCGAGGGCAACGGCGGCAGCTTGACGCTGCCCTTGTCCGGCAGTTCGGTGACCTTTGTCGGCAAGGTCACGCGCTTGAGATAGCGCGCGACCAGCTCGGCTTCAGGTGAGCGGCCGATCCGCCCGCGTGCGACGATGTGCAGCAGCACGGTTCGGCTCCCCCCTTGCCCCTTCAGGTCCCGATGCGGACGTCAGCCTTCGCCGCCGGCCACCAGCGGCGCATCGGTAAAGCCCCACATGCGCTCCAGATTATAGAAGCTGCGCACTTCCGGCCGGAAGATGTGGACGATCACGTCGCCCGCATCGATCAGCACCCAGTCGGCGACGGGCAGGCCCTCGATGCGCACGGTGCGGCCCAGCGTCTGCTTGATTCGCTCGGCCAGCTTGTGCGCCATGGAGGCGACCTGACGGGACGAGCGGCCGGACGCGATCACGATATGATCGGCGATGCTGCTCTTCCCGGCGAGCGGAATGCTGACGACATCCTGTGCCTGATCGTCATCCAGCGAGTCGAGCACGAGTTGGTGCAGCGTCTCGACATAGTGATCGGCGGCTTCGGAACGGCCCGCATCATTGGCGGCGCGTGCGTTCCGGGGAGATAGGGGGTCGGGCAATGTCACTCCTTGGTGATGATGAGGCGACCGGTCACGCCGTCGCGCGGCGTGGCGGTAGCGAAGCTGCGGTGCCAAAGGGGGGCCGCCTGCCGAAGCAGGGTGGCCGATCGGGGATCGGGGCGAAAGCGCAGATGCACGAGCGCCGGCAGTCTCCATGTCGTCCAGTGTTTGCACTGGCTTGCGGGCCGGACGAAGCGGCGCAGCCAGGCCATGGCGGGCGAGCCAAGGGCCTCCCGAGTATAGCCCGGCCGCGCAATAACGGCAATGGGCATGCCGCGCGCGATGTCACGCCAGTCTTTCCAGCGGTTGAACTGGGCCAGATTGTCGTCGCCCATCAGCCAGATGAAGCGCAGCCGGGGGTAGCGCCGGCGCAGTTTGCGCAGCGTTTCGACGGTGTAGCGGGTGTGCAATTGCTGCTCGATGGCGGTGACGCGGATCGGCGCGCGCCGCGCGGCGTTGCGGCCGCTGGCCAGGCGCGCGGCGAGCGGCGCCATGCCGGCGCGCGGCTTCAGGGGGTTGCCGGGGGAGACCAGCCACCAGACCTCGTCGAGATCCAGCGCGTCACGCGCGAACAGCGAGATCGCCCGATGCCCGCCATGCGCCGGATTGAACGATCCGCCGAGCAGGCCGATGGTGATCGGGCGGCCGCGTATCATGCCTGCACGTCGCCGTCGGCGGTGATTTCGCGCTCCTGCGCCGCCCGTTGCGCCTCATGCTCGGGATGGAGCGGGGCGAAGCGCAGCAGCGCGAAGCCGGCGAGCGCGGAGAGGCAGGAGCCGGCGAGAATGCCGGCCTTGGCCTGTTCGGCCAGTTCGGGCGCGCCGGGGAAGGCCAGGCCGCCGATGAACAGGCTCATCGTGAAGCCGATGCCGCAGAGCAGGGCAAGGCCATAGATTTGCGGCCAGGTCGCCCCGCGCGGCGGATCGGCGAGGCGCAGGCGCACGCACGCCCATATCGCGCCGAAAATGCCGATCTGCTTGCCGAGGAACAGGCCGAGCGCCACGGCGAGCGGCAGCGGCGCGGCGAGCTGGGCGAGGAGGTCGCCTTCCAGCAGCACGCCGGCATTGGCGAAGCCGAAGACCGGCACGATGAGATAGGCGCTCCACGGGTGGAGCCTGTGCTCAAGCCGGTGCAGCGGGCTGTCCGTGGCGTCCGGCGCACCGGGCGTCGCGCGGATCGGGATGGCGATGGCGGCCAGCACCCCGGCAATGGTGGCATGCACGCCCGAGAGCAGCACGCAATACCACAGCGCGCCGGCCAGCAGCAGATAGACCGGCAGCGCCTTCACGCCCAGGCGATTGAGCAGCAGCATCGCGCCCAGCACGAGCGCGGCGGCCAGCAGCGCCGCGCCGCCGATGCTGGCGGTATAGGCAAGGGCGATGATCGCGACGGCGCCCATATCGTCGACAATGGCGATGGTGGTGAGCAGCAGCTTGAGCGAGAGCGGCGCACGCTGGCCGAGCAGGGCCAGCACGCCGATCGCAAAGGCGATGTCCGTCGCCGCCGGAATGGCCCAGCCGCTGTGCAGATCGGCATGATCCCGCGAGACCGCCAGATAGATCAGCGCCGGCACGATCATCCCGGCCAGCGCGGCGAGGATCGGCAGGCGCCGCTGCTCCCATGTCGCGAGGCGGCCATCCAGCCACTCGCGCTTGATCTCCAGCCCGATGACGAAGAAGAACAGCGCCATCAGCCCGTCGTTGATCCACAGGTGCGGCGTCATCGGGCCGAGTTTGGCCGAGAGCACCGGGCCGGTCGGCCGGTGCAGCAGATGATGGTAAAGGTCGGCCAGCTGCGGCGAGAGGTTGACCGCCGCGATGGCCAGCGCGGCCGCGAGGATCAGCAGCGCGCCGCTGCCCGCTTCACCCGCCAGAAAAGCACGGAGCGCCGAACGCGGCGGCGAGGGAGGGGGCACGGCCATATCCCGCCCTCGCTAGAGAAGGCCGGGCGGAGCGTCAAACCCCGCCGCGATAGGACTTGCCAGAAAAAACAGGGCTGATATCTCGTTAACCGTCTTTATATCAACTGATGCTGCCGCATCGATATGAAGGCGCCTGTGGGGGGAGGACATGGGGGCAGTGGTCGCGGCGCTTGAGCTGCTGCGCAATGAACTGTTGCTGTTCGCGGGCATCGGGCTGCTGATTGGCGGGCTGGATGATCTGCTGGTCGACTTCATCTATGGAACAAGGCGGGCATGGCGAGCGCTGACCGTCTATAGCCGCATTCCCCGCATGACCGCGCGCGATCTGCCGCCGCCGGGCGCGACCGGGCCGGTCGCCGTGTTCGTGCCCGCCTGGGAGGAGGCCGGCGTGATCGGCCGGATGCTGCGCGGCTGTCTCGACAAATGGCGCGGCGATGATGTGCAGATCTTCGTCGGCGTCTATCCCAATGATCGCCCGACGATCGAGGCGGTGGCCGATGTCGTCGCCCGGCAGGGCGGCGGGCGGGTGACGCTGGTCCTCAACGGCGGCGCGGGGCCGACCACCAAGGCGGATTGCCTCAACCATCTCTGGCGGGCGTTGCGGCGCTGGGAGGCCGATGCGGGCCGGGAGGCGATCGCGGTGGTCCTGCATGATGCGGAGGACGTCGTCCACCCGGACGCGCTGCGCCTGCTCGGCCTGCTCGCGCCGCGGTTCGCGCTGGTGCAATTGCCGGTGCTGCCGCTCGTCTCGGCGCGCTCGCGCTGGGTGGCGGGGCATTATTGCGACGAATTTGCCGAGGCGCATGGCAAATCCCTGCTGGTGCGCGAGGCGCTCGGGGCCGCCTTGCCCTCGGCCGGGGTCGGCTGCGGCTTCAATCGGGCGGCGCTGGGGCGGATCGCGGCGGCGCGGCGCGATCTTCCGTTCGATGCGGCGAGCCTCACCGAGGATTATGAGCTGGGCCTGCGCCTTGGCGAGGATGGCGGGCGCGGCGTGCTGGTGCGGATGCGCGATGAGGCGGGCGACCTGATCGCCACGCGCGAATATTTCCCCGATACGCTGTCCGCCGCGGTGCGCCAGAAAGCGCGTTGGACCGTCGGCATCGCGCTGGCGGGCTGGGATCGCATGGGCTGGTCCGGCCGCTGGCGGGAGCGCTGGATGCGGCTGCGCGATCGGCGCGCGGCGCTGGCGGCGCTGGTGCTGTTCGCTGCCTATGCGGGGCTGGTGCTGGGCGTGCTGGCGCATGGCGGGGCACTGCTGCTCGGCCGTGCGCCGGCTGGCTGGCCGGCGCCGCTCCCGCTGCTGCTGGCGGTGACGACGGTGCTGCTCGTCTGGCGGATGATCGTGCGGATGCTGTTCGTCTGGCGGGCCTATGGGCCGCTGGAGGCGCTATGCTCCGTGCCGCGCGGGATCATCGCCAATATCATCGCGATGATGGCGGCGCGCCGCGCGGTGATGCTGTATCTGCGGCACCTGCGCGGCGCGGGACTGGTGTGGGACAAGACCAGCCATCGGTTTCCGGAGAGTGGCCGGCAGGTGTCGCGGTGAAGCCTGGCCAGCCGCTCCGGTTCCTTGGCTGGATTCTCGGCGGCTGGGTGGCGATGCGCGTCGGCGTGCTGCTGATCCCGGCGATCGAGGCCGTGCCCGCGCCGGTCGCTGCCGAGCATGCGGCGGCACCGATGCGCGCGACGGTGCTGGGGAGCAGTGTCGCCGGGCCTGAGGCGGCGCGCGGTTCGGCCGCCGGTCACGGCATCGGCGCGCGCATCCATGGGCTGCCGGTCGCGCCGGGAGCGGCAACAGTGATGGCGCCGCCGGGTATCGGCCGGCGCGGCGCGCGCGAACAGGTGGCGGCCATGCCCCAATCGCGCATCAGCGGGGCGGGCGGGCGCGTGCCGGGCTGGCGGCCGGCGGAAGCCGGCGCGGCGGCGGGGCCAGCCGCCAGCAGGACGGCGGAGGCGGCGCGCGATGACCATCGGGGCGAGGCGCGTCGCGCCCCGGCGAGCCCGTGGTCCGCAACAGCGTGGCTGTTGTGGCGGCCGGAGGTGGCGGGCGGGCTGGCGCAGGCGCCGCTGCTGGGGGGATCGCAACTGGGCGCGCGGCTCGATTATCGCGTTGCCGGCGGCGGAGCCGGCCAGATCGGGCTTTATGGCCGGGTCAGCCGGGCGCTGACCGGCGCGCCAGCCGAGGAAGCGGCGCTGGGCGTGAGCCTGCGCCCGGCGCGCGCGCCCGTCACCGTGCTTGCCGAGCGGCGCCAGCGGCTGGGCCGGGGCGGCCGCAACGGTTTTGCGCTGCTCGTCGCGGGCGGACTGGGGCCGCGCGAGGTGGCGCCCCGGCTCGTCGCGGAAGGCTATGCGCAGGCGGGTATGGTCGGCCTGCCGGGGCTGGAGGGGTTCGCCGATGGCAAGGCCAGCCTTGGCCATCGCATCTCGCCGGCGCCGGCGCGGCTGACGCTGGGCGGGAGCATCTCGGGCAGCGTGCAGCGCGGGGCGGGCCGGCTCGATATCGGGCCGGAGATGAGCCTGCGCCTGCCCGCCGGCGCGACAAGCATGCGCCTCTCGGTCGAGTGGCGCGAGCGTGTCCTTGGCGGCGCCCGGCCGGCGCGCGGCCCGGCCATCACGCTGGTCGGCGGATTTTGACGGGCGGCGCGGTGCGCGGCTGACGCGGAAGGGCATCTGATGGGTCGATGCGCCGTGGCCACAGCCGCGTCGAGGGCGATCGCAGAAGGATGGCAACCCGTCCACCAGGTCCGGGAGGCGGCAATCCGGCGCCGTCTGATCCGGCAAGCCCGCGCTGCCGGCGCCAAGGCGTGCCAGTCCGGGCGTTGGGCACAAGTCCCGCTGGCGCGCCGCCGTTTCCCGGGGGCGCCATCTCCATCGTGCCACATTGATCGGCGCTCGGGGCGTGCGCGCCCGCCGCCAGCGCGGCGCAGCGTTCGGCGACCGGATGTGCGGCTTCGATCAGCGGGCCGCCACTTGCCCCTTTTGGCGCGCGCGCTTTGCGGCTACCCAGAGCGCTATGGATATCTATCTGCCGATCGCCAATCTGTCGGTGAATGCACTGGTCATCATCGGGCTCGGCGGGGTGGTCGGGCTGCTCTCCGGCATGTTCGGCGTCGGGGGCGGGTTCCTCACCACGCCGCTGCTGATTTTCTACGGCATTCCGCCCACCGTGGCGGCGGCCTCGTCGGCCACGCAGGTGATGGGCGCGAGCGTCTCCAGCGTGGTGAGCCATCTGTCCCGCAAGACGGTCGATGTGCGGATGGGGCTGGTGATGGTTGTCGGCGGCATGATCGGCGCGGGAATCGGCACGGTGATCTTCCGCGTGCTGACCCGGATCGGCCAGATCGATACGGTGATCGGCCTGCTCTATGTGCTGATGCTCGGCTCGATCGGGTTGCTGATGGCCAATGAGGCGATCCGCGCGCTGATCATGGCGCGGCGCGGCATCCGCCCGCCCGCGCAGAAGCGGCGGCACCATCCGCTGGTCGCCGCCTTGCCGCTGCGCTGGCGTTTCTACCCCTCCGGCCTGTATATCTCGCCCTTCGCGCCGCTGCTGCTCGGCATGTTCTCCGGCATATTGACCATGTTGATGGGGGTGGGCGGCGGCTTCGTGCTGGTGCCTGCCATGCTCTATATTCTCGGCATGTCGGCCCAGCCGGTGATCGGCACATCGCTCTTCCAGATCCTGTTCGTGACGATGGTCACCACCATGGCGCATGCGCTCACGACGCATGCGGTCGATCTGGTGCTGGCCTTCCTGCTGCTCATTGGCAGTGTCACCGGCGCGCAGATTGGCGGGCGTCTCTCCATGACGATCCGGCCGGAATATCTGCGCGGGCTGCTCGCGCTCATCGTGCTGGTCGTGGCGGTCCGCATGGCGCTCGGCCTTGGCTGGCGGCCGGATGAAATCTATTCGGTGGTGGTCCAGTGAGGGCGCTGGCCGCCTGGCTCGCGCTGGCGCTGCTGCTGCTCGGCGGACAGGGCGCGCTCGCCCAGCGCGCCGCGCCGCAGCTGGTGCCGGATGTCTCGCAGCGCAATATCGAGATCAAGTTCAGCTTCACCGGCGCGGAACTGCTGCTGTTCGGCGCGATCCTCTACCCCGGCGGCCGCCTGCCGGACGAGCCGGCGGACATCATCGTGGTGCTCAAGGGGCCGAGCCAGTCGATCACATTGCGGGAAAAGCAGAAGGTCGCGGGCATCTGGGTGAATGCCGACAGTATCAACTTCCGCTCGGCGCCGAGCTTCTATGCGGTCGCGTCCTCCCGGCCGATCGACGAGCTGGTCGACGAGCAGACGGCGGCGATCTACGAACTCGGGCTCGGCAAGCTCCAGCTTTCGCCCGCCTCGCTGAGCGGCACGGAGGAGATTAACCGTTTCGCCGCCGGGCTCAACGAACTCAACGAGCGCACGGGCCTGTATCTCGAGCAGCCCGGATCGGTCGAGATTACCGATGGTGTGCTGTATCGCGCGCGGCTGCCGCTCTCCGCGCGGGTCGTCACCGGCACCTATACGGCCGAGACGTTCCTCGTGCAGAATGGCCGGGTGCTGGCCGCCGCGGTGCGCGAGATCGAGGTGCACAAGACCGGCTTCGAGCGGCTGATCGGCGTGTTCGCGCAGGAGCATGGCGCGATTTACGGGCTGATAGCGATCGTCATCGCGGTTGCCATGGGGCTGTTTGCCGGGCTGGTCGCCGGGCGGGTCTCCGCTGTGCTGGGCTGAGTGGGGCTGGTCTGAGAGGGGCTGGTATGAGAGGGCTGGGCTGAGCCTGCGCGGTCCGGGGCAGGGTTTTGTTTACCGCCGGCTGCTAGCGTCGCGCGCACCAGAGCGCGGGAGCACGACACAATGAATTTCATGACAGGGGGCATGGCGGCCGACGGCAGCGCGACGCCGGCAATGGCGGGCGCGCAGGCCGGCCCCACGCCCTTGCGGCGCGAGGGCGATCTTGTGATCGGCCTCGTCTCGGCCATTTCCCGCGGGTCCGCGCAGGTGCTGCTGACGATTGCCGCGCTGGAGACGATGAGCGGCCAGAGCGATGCGAGCATCGCCATGGCGGGGCAGGTCGGCAGCCAGATCAAGATGCGTGTCGGCCAGCGCTGGCTGATCGCGACGGTGCGCACGCTGGCGCTCGATGGGCGCGCGGAGGGCCATATTCAGGCCGATGTCGATTTTCTCGGCGAGGGGGACCAGGAGCAGCTGACCGGCCGCATCTTCCGCTTCCGCCGTGGCGTCACGCGCTTCCCGGTGCCGGGCACGCAGGTTCTCGCCGTCTCCAGCAGCGATCTGGACGAGATTTACGCCGCGCAGGAGGATGTGCGCATCGAGATCGGCACCGTCTACCCCACCGCCTCCACGCGCGCGGCACTGCTGGTCGACAGCCTGCTCGGCAAGCATTTCGCGCTGCTCGGCTCGACCGGCACCGGCAAATCGACCGCTGCGGCGCTCATTCTCCACCGCATTTGCGACCTCGCGCCGGAGGGGCATATCGTGATGATCGACCCGCATGGCGAATATGGCGCGGCCTTTGCGGACAATGGGCAGGTCTACCACGCCGGCAATCTGGAAATGCCCTACTGGCTGCTCAACTTCGAGGAGCATTGCGAGATGCTGGTGACCTCGGCCGGGCCGGAACGGGCGCAGGATTGCGACATTCTCGCCAAATGCCTGCTCGCCGCGCGCAGCCGCAACCGGCTGGCCGAGGGGATTGGCCGGCTGACGGTGGATTCGCCCGTGCCCTATCTGCTCTCCGACCTTGCCGCGATCCTCCAGAACGAGATGGGCAAGCTGGACAAGGGCACCAACACGGTGCCCTATCTGCGCCTGCGCACGCGGCTGGACGAGATCCGCTCCGATCCGCGCTTCAGCTTCATGTTCTCAGGCATGCTGGTGGCGGATTCGATGCAGGCCTTCCTGGCCAAGATCTTCCGGCTGCCCGCGCATGGCAAGCCGATCTCGATCATCGACACCTCCGCCATGCCGTCCGAAATCACCCATGTCGTGGTCTCCGTGCTGGCGCGGCTGATCTTCGATTTCGCCATCTGGGCGCGCGACGAGGAGCAGAAGCCCGTGCTGTTCGTCTGCGAGGAGGCGCATCGCTATATCCCCGCCAGCACGGGGGGCGAGGGCCAGTCCGTCCGCAAGATCCTGGAGCGCATCGCCAAGGAAGGGCGCAAATATGGCGTCTCGCTCGGGCTGGTGACGCAGCGCCCGTCCGATCTGGCCGAGGGCGTGCTCTCGCAATGCGGCACGATCATGTCGATGCGGCTCAACAACGACCGCGACCAGCAATTCGTCAAGGCGGCCATGCCGGAGGGCTCGCGCGGGTTCCTCGATGCGATCCCGGCGCTGCGCAACCGCGAGTGCATCATCTGCGGCGAGGGCGTCTCGGTGCCGATCCGGGTGGTGTTCGACAATCTGGCGGAGGCGCGCCGCCCGGCGTCGGCCGATCCGGTCTTCTCCGAGCTGTGGCGCAGCAGTGGCGGCGAGGATGAAATCCTCGAACGCACGATCAACCGCTGGCGCAATCAGGGGCGTTAGGGGCGGGGCGGCCCGACGCGCTCAGCCGTGCTGCATGTCGCCGTCCATCGGCAGGATCTGGCCGGAGATGGAGCGCCCGGCAGGGGTGGTGAGGAACAGGGCGAGATCGGCGATATGCGCGGGATCGACGATGCGCTTGAGCGACTGGGCGGCAAGGCCGGCGCGCGCTTCCTCGTCAAAGCTGCGGCCGCTCAATTGGGCGCGGCCGGCGATCACCCGGTCGAAGCGGTCGCCGCCGACCGCGCCGGGCAGGATCGCGTTGACGGTGATGTCATCGGCGCCCAGTTCCATGGCGAGGGTCTTGGTGAGGCCGACCAGCCCCCATTTGGTGACCGAATAGGCGATGCGGTTGGGATAGCCGAACCGCCCCGCGGCTGACGACATCACGATGATCGTGCCCGCCGTCTGCCTGAGCAGCGGGATCGCGCGGCGGGTGACCTCGAACGTGCCGGTCAGGTTGATATCGAGCACGCGCTGCCAGTCTTCGCTCGGCAATTGATCGGCGGGCAGGGTGGGGCCGCCAATGCCGACATTGTTGACCAGCACGTCGAGCCCGCCGAGCGTCTCGGCCAGCGTGGCGAACAGCGCGTCGATCTGCGCGGCATCGGCGACATCGCAGCGCGTGCCGATCAGTCCGGGGATGTCCCGGCACGCCCGGTCGAGGGCCGGCTGGTCGCTGTCGCAGGCAAGCACCCGCGCGCCATCGGCCACGAACCGTCGGGCGATCGCCAGGCCGATGCCGGAGGCGCCACCGGTCACCAATATGCGTTTCATCGGCGTTGTTCTCCTGATCAGGCCGGGCGCTTGGCCGGCGGGCTGATGTGCACGTTCAGCGTGACCTCGCGCCAGCGGCCCCAGCGATAATAGGCCCAGCCGAGCAGCATCGTGACGATCGTGCTGGCCGGGAAGCTCAGCCACAGCCCGTCCACGCCCAGCACGGGATAGGAGGCGAGATAGAAGCCGATCCGCACGAAGAACAGCGAGAGGGTGAGGATGACGAGTGGGGCCAGCACGATGCCGTTGGCGCGCATCGTGCCGAACATCACCATGGCGATGCCGAACAGCACGAAGCTCCAGTTGATGATGTGCATCATATGGCTGCCGATGGCGATCGCCTCGCCGCCGCCTTGCAGGAACAGCGAGAGGATCGGCTTGTCGAACAGCGCGATGAGCAGGATGAGCGTGCCGGTGATGGCGATGTTGATGAGGGTGGCGATGCCGGTGGTCTTCTCCACCCGGTCCCACCGCCCGGCGCCGATATTCTGCGCCGCCATGGCGCTCACTGCGCCGCCCACGGCCATGGCCGGCATCTGGATATAGTTCCACAGCTGCTGGGAGGCGGCGAAGGCGGCCACCGTCGCCGTGCCCTCGCGGTTGACGAAGCCGATGATGACCAGGGTCGAGAGCGACATGATGATCATCTGGAGGCCCATCGGCACGCCGCGCCCGGCAATGACCTTGAGCAGGCCCCAGTTGGGCAGCAGATAGCCCAGCTCATGGCCGCGCAGGCGCAGCGGCAGGTCGCGCCAGTAGATATAGGCGAGCATGGCGGTGAGGCTGAAATAGGCCGAGCAGGCGCTGGCGAAGGCGGAGCCGGCAATGCCCATGCGCGGCGCCGGGCCGAGGCCGAGGATGAACACCGGATTGAGCATCACGTCGAGCGAAACGGACAGAATCATGAACCAGAGCGGCGTCATGGCATCGCCGCTGCCGCGCAGGCCCATCATCACCATCACGAACATCAAAATCGCGGGCAGGCCGAAGAAGGTATAGTGGAGATAGGCCTTGGCGAGCTTGAACACCTCCGGCGGGGTCGAGAGGGTCGCCAGGATATGGTCGGACCACAGATAGCCGGCCACCGCGATCAGCAGGCTGAGCACCAGGCAGAAGCCGAGCGCGGAGCCGAAGGCGTGGCGCGCGGTGGTGAGGTCGCCCCGGCCGAACGACTGGCCGACGACGACGCTCGCCGCCATGCCGAAGCCGAAGATCACCGAGAACATCAGGAACATGATGATGTTCGCATTGGCGGTGGCGGCCAGCGCCGCTTCCCCCAGAAAATGCGCGACCCAGATCGAGTTGATCGAGCCGTTCATGGACTGGAGGATATTGGCGAACAGCGTGGGCAGCGTGAAGGCGACCAGCGTGGCGAAGATCGGCCCCGTGGTCAGGTCGCGCCCGGCCCGCAACTGTCGGGGCACGGGCGGCGCGGCGGGCGCGTCCGCTCCCACCCCGGCGGCTGGCATGAAGTCATCGCGCTCAGGGGGAAGTTGTTCGCTCATCCTTGGTGTTTTCTCTTATCCCAGTCTGGCGAGGGCGGCCGCCAGACGCTGCGCATCCGCCATTTTCTCAGCATGGTCGGCGCGTGCTTTTTCAACCGCCTCCGGCTTTGCCTTTTCGACAAAGGCCGGGTTGGCGAGACGCCCTTCGAGCGATCTGGCCTCCTTCTGGGCGGCCTCCATGGACTTTGTCAACCGAGCACGTTCGGCGGCGATGTCGATCACCCCTTCCAGCGGAAGCACGATCGTCGCCTCGTCGACCACCACCTGCGCGGCCCCGCCTTCCGGCGCGGCGTCGAAGGAGAAATGCTCGATGCGGGCAAGGCGGGCCAGTGCGGGCGCGAGCTGGGCGACGCGGGCGCGGGTTTCCGCGTTCGCCTCGTTAATGATCGCGTGGAGCCGCGCGCCCGGGGGCACGCCCAGCTCGGCGCGGGCGCCGCGCACCTCGCCGACCAGCCGGATCAGCCAGTCGATCTGCGCGCTCGCCCCGGCATCGACCTGCGCCTGCGGGGCGGGCCATGCGGCAATGATCAGGTCCTGCGCGCGGGCGCCTTGCGCGTGCCACAGCTCCTCGGTGATGAACGGCATGAACGGGTGGAGCATGACGAGGATCTGGTCGATCACCCAGCCGGCGACCGCCTTGCTCTCGTCATCGATCACGCCTTTCTCGTCGCCGTTGGAGACCGGCTTGATCAGCTCCAGATACCAGTCGCAGAAGCGATCCCAGACGAAGTGATAGATGGCGTTGGCGGCGGCATCGAAGCGCAGCTCGGCCATCGCCTTGTCCAGCTCGGCCAGCGTTGCCACGACCTCGCCGATGATCCACTTGTTGACCGCGAGATGGGCGGCCGGGGCGGCGATGCTGTCGCTGGCGCCGATGCCATTGGCCTGCGCGAACCGCACCGCGTTCCACAGCTTGGTGGCGAAGTTGCGATAGCCCTCGACCCGCTTCTCATCCATCTTCACGTCGCGGCCCTGGCTCTCCATGGCGGCCATGAAGAAGCGCAGCGCGTCCGCGCCATATTGGTCGATGAGGCCGAGCGGATCGACGACATTGCCCTTGGACTTGGACATTTTCTGCCCATCGGCCGCGCGCACCAGCCCATGGAGGTAGAGCCGCTTCCACGGTACCTCCTTCATGAAGTGGATGCCCTGCATCGCCATCCGCGCATTCCAGAAGAACAGGATGTCGAAGCCGGAAACCAGCAGGTCATTGGGATAATGTTTGGCGAGCAGCTCGGTCTGCTCTGGCCAGCCCAATGTGGCGAACGGCCAGAGCGCGGAGGAGAACCAGGTGTCGAGCACATCTTCGTCGCGCCGCAGCGGGCGGTCGCCGGCCTGTGCCTGCGCCTCTTCCTCCGTCTCGGCGACGAAGACATTGCCGTCCGCGTCGAACCATGCCGGGATGCGGTGGCCCCACCACAGCTGGCGCGAGACGCACCATGGCTGGATATTCTCCATCCAGTTGAAATAGGTTTTTTCCCAGCTCTTGGGCACGATCTCGATGGCGCCCGAGCGCACGGCCTCCATCGCCGGGCCGGCGAGGGTGGCGGCGTCGACATACCATTGGTCGGTCAGCCATGGCTCGATGACGACGCCGGAGCGGTCGCCATAGGGCGTCTGGATGACGCGGTCCTCGATCGTCTCGACCTTGCGGCGCTCCGTGCCATCCTCGGTCTCGACGTCGACCATGGCATAGTCGAGCAGATCGAGCGCGCGCAGGGCGGCGACCACCTTGTCGCGCGCCACGAACCGATCGAGCCCGAGATAGTCGGCCGGGATCAGGCCATCCGCCGTCTGGCAGACGTTCGCGTCGGCATCGAGCATGTTGAGCATCGCGCTGGCCGCGATGCCCGCGCGCTTGCCGACCTCGAAGTCATTGAAATCATGACCCGGCGTGATCTTGACCGCGCCCGAGCCCAGTTCCGGATCGGCATGATCATCCGCCACGATAGGGATGCGCCGGCCGGTGATCGGCAGCTCGACATAGTGGCCGATGACGCTGCGATAGCGCTCGTCCGCGCCATTCACCGCGACGGCCATGTCCGCCAGCATCGTCTCGGGCCGGGTGGTGGCGACGACGATATGGTCGCGGCCGTCCGCCAGCGTCACGCCGTCCGCGAGCGGATAGCGGAAGTGCCAGAACTTGCCCTTGATCTCGCGCGTCTCGACTTCCAGGTCGCTGATCGCGGTCTTCAGGCCCGGGTCCCAGTTGACCAGCCGCTTGTCGCGATAGAGCAGCTTCTCATTGTAGAGATCGACGAACACCTTGACGACCGCGCGGGTGAAATGCGGGTCCATGGTGAACTGCTCGCGGCTCCAGTCCATCGAGCAACCCAGCCGCCGCAGCTGGCCGGTGATGGTGCCGCCACTCTCCGCCTTCCAGTCCCACACCTTCTCGATGAACTGCTCGCGGGTGAAATCGGTGCGCTTTTGCTGCTGCGCGTTCAGCTGCCGCTCGACCACCATCTGCGTGGCGATGCCGGCATGGTCGGTGCCCACCACCCACAGCGCATCCTTGCCGCGCAGCCGCTCGTAGCGGATCACGATATCCTGCAGCGTATTGTCCAGCGCGTGGCCGATATGGAGCGATCCGGTCACGTTGGGCGGCGGATTGACGATGGTGAAGGGCTGCGCGTCGGGGCGGGCAGGGCGGAATTCCCCTTCCGTCTCCCAATGGTGATACCATTTGGCTTCGATGGCGGCGGGGTCGAATGTCTTGGCTAGCTCGGTCATGGACGGGCCTTAATGGCTGTTGACCGTGCGCGCCAGCCCGGCGGGGACACGGCCTGTCTTGTCGAAAGGGGTGGATGGAGCCGGTGCGCTCAGGGGGCAGGCGAGGGCTGCCCCGGCCGGGCCGGGCTCAATTCGGCCGGACCGCGCACGGCCCGGCCGTCATACTCGGCCGGTGATGCGGTCAATCTCGCGCTTGACCATGGCCTCGACCAGTTCGGGCAGATTGGCGTCGAGCCATTCCTTGAGCACCGGGCGCAGCATCTCGCGGACCAGCCCTTCCAGCGTGTTGGACTGGCCATCATCCGCGCGGACCAGCAGGCGGGAGAGGCTGACCAGCGATTCGCGGGCGGCCTCGGCGCTCAGGTCGGACATGACGGCGGGCGCGGGCGTTGCCGGCCCGGCGGCAGGGGCAACGTCCGGGGCGGTTGCGGCGGCCGGCGCGGCGGCCGGGCGGCTGCGGGCGGCTTTGGCCGGGCGCGGATCGGCCTTGGCGGGAGTCTCGGCGGCGGGAGTCTCGGGCTTGGCCATCAGCATTTCCTCATGCGCGGCCTCGATGTCGCCGGACAGCGCTTCGGTCAGTTCCAGGATCTGATCGTCATCGGCGAATTCATCGGCCTGCGCCTCGGGCGCGGCAAAACGGCTGACAGCCGCACGCCGGGGCGCGCGGGCGCCCTGCGCGGGGATGTCCTCCTCGGCGATGATCCGTTTGATAGACGACAGGATCTCTTCCATGGATGGCTCGTTCGACATGGCCCTCATCCGGATCCTCGAAGGTCAGGGTTTGATATCAGGGCTTATAGTCGCGTTTTGTGCGGGCGAGTCAACCGTGCGTGACGAAATCGGCTGTGGCGCGGCATCATCATTCCAGTCGGACCACTTGCCCTTGACCCGGCCGAAATTCTCCGCCGGATCATAGATATCGCCGGTCGCGATGCCGAATTCCGCCAGATCGATCCGGTTCATCGCCGCGAGCAGCGAGAAGGAGGCGACATAAGCGTTGCGTTCGGCCGTGACGAGCTGGACGCGCGAACTGAACGCCTCCTGCTCGGCATTGAGGATGTCGAGGATGGTGCGGGTGCCCACGGTGTTTTCCGCGCGGACGCCTTGCAGCGAGAGCGCGGCGGCATCGACGGCGACGCGGCTGGAGGCGATCACCTCATCACTGGCCTGCCAGCTGGCGTAGAGCGAGCGGGTCTGCGCGATCACGTCCCGCTCGACGGCGGTTTCCTGCTCCATGGCCTGCTGTTCGCGCGCCTGGCTCTGGCGCACCTGCGCCGCCGGGCCACCGCCCTGATAGAGCGGCAGGGTGAGGCGGGCGCCGAGCTGGACCGTGTCGGTATCTCCGCCGACGCCCAGGTCGACGGCCTCGCGGGAGGCCGACCCCAGACTGGTATCATAACCGCCGCTGACAAAACCCGACACCGTCGGCAGGCGCTGGCCCCGGGCGACGCGCACGTCATAGCCATTGGCTTCCCGCTGCTTGCGCGCGGCGGCGAGGTCCGGATTGTTGGCGAGGGCGGTTTCCACGGCTTCGTCCGGGGTCGCCGGAAGGCCCGGCAGCGGCGGCGGGGCTTGCAGATCGACCGGCGCATGGCCGACCAGCTGGATATAGCGCTCGCGTGCCTCGATCAGCGTGGCTTCCGCCGTCTTGAGGTCGCCCCGCGCCAGCGAGAGGCGCGATTCGGACTGGGCGACATCGGTGCGCGTCAGATCGCCGACCTGAAAGCGGTTGTTGGTCGCCTTGAGGTTGACCTCCAGCACATCGACATTGTTGCGGCTGAGCGCCACCAGCGATTGCCCGCGGATCACATCCATATAGGCCGCGACGACCTGACTGAAGACGGTCAACTCGGTCGAGCGCACATCGAACTGCCCGGCCTCGATCCGCCGCTGCGCGCCCGTCATGCCATTGCGGACGCGGCCGCCGGAATAGAGCGGGACGCTCAGGCTCAGGCTGGTGTTGAGATCACGCGGGGCCAGCAGCGGATTGAGCGGGCGCGAATGGGCGGATTCGGTGTAGGTCGACGTCACGCCCAGATTGGGCAGGCCGGACGCCTTCTGGATGTTGTAGGTCTCGTCCGTCGCGCGCTGGCCGGCGCGCACCGCCGTCAATGTGGGGTTGTTGCGATAGGCCGCGGCGAGGGCGTCCTGCAGCGTCTCGGCCTGCGCCGGGCCGATGGTGGAGCCCAGCAGGGCCACAAGGATCGCAAGGCGCGGAAGCGGGCGTCTGGGCATGGGGTCTCCGGCCTGATGGGTCAGAAGGTGAACGCCTTGGGGCGTGCGAAACCGGGCAGCGTCACGGCCTCGACATCGGCAAAGGCGCGGGCGCCAAAGCCGCCGGCGGTGCGCGTGCCGATGCACAGGCGCGTGACGCCGGCATCGACCCGCCCGAAAACGGCGCGGCCGTCGATCCGCAGCTGGTCGATCAGCGCATCGTCCAGCGCATCGACGGCGCCGTCGATGATCAGCAGGTCATACGGCGCGCGCGCGGCATGGCCACGGGCAAGCGGGCCGGCTTCGAGATGCAGATTCGCCCGGTCGCCCAGCTGTGCCCGCGCATGCGCGAGCAGCCCGGCATCCTCTTCCACCGCCGTCACGACGCAGCCAAGGCGCAAGAGCAGCGCGGCGGCATAGCCCGTGGCGGCGCCGATCAGCAGCACGCGCTCGCCGGCGCGCGGCGCGGCCTCCACGAGCAGCCGGGCCGTGGCGAGCGGCGGATTGAGCGCGCGCTCGTTGCCGAGCGGCACCGCCCGGTCGATATAGGCGGCACTGCGCCGCGCCTCGGGCAGATAGGCCTCGCGCGGCTCGGCCAGGATCGCCTCGATGATCGCCGGATCATTGACATCGTTGGTGCGCAGCTGGCTTTCGACCATCGCGCGGCGCATCGCGCTGAAATATTGTTCGCTCATGGGGTCCCTAGATGGCACGGCTGTATTGCTATGACAATACACTAATGGCGGATGCCGACCTCTCTAGTCGCTTTGCCGCGCACAGTGAAAGCTTTTTCAATTCTGAAATACGGTGAGGGGCGACATTGGGCGGATTGCGCCAAAGCCGATTGCGTCGGCCGGCAATTTGGGCTAGCGGCCCTGCTCTCATCACGCAGCGAGGCCCGATGGCGGAGTGGTGACGCAGCGGACTGCAAATCCGCGCACGCCGGTTCGATTCCGGCTCGGGCCTCCAAAATCCCGTTCAGGGGACAAGGCGTTGGCCGCGATGCGGGCGCCCAAACAGACTCCAGACATGCGTGGGCTCCGCCAAGGTCCGGGTCTTGCCGCGCAATCGTCCGTTCAGGAGCGGGGGCGCTATCTGTTCCAAACAAGAGGAATGGATTGCAGACGCTCGATGCGAGGCTACGATTGCGGCATGCGGGAACCAGACTTCCGAATCGACAGGGGCTGCCGGGAGGATGGCAAGCCCGAAAACCGCCGCGGTTTGACGGCGCAGCGGCGAGGTGGTGCGCCGGTCGATGGCGATCGGGCGAGGCAGGGCAGCGCTCCCATGACAAGACTGGCTTGCGATTGATGCGGGGTGTCCGCGCGCGGCAGCGATGGATCAGGACACCCGGCCAGCAGCTGTTCGCGCTGATGCTGTTGGCCGTTTTGGTTCTGGGCCTCGTCGTGGCGGGCCTGTCGTGGGTCTCGGGGCGCTCGGATGTCGTCGGCGGGGTGGACCCGCGCACGGGGACGGTCACCCTGTCGCTGGCGGACGAACCGCCGCAGCTCGACAGCAGCATGACCGCCGATCAGATCAGTTCGTTCATTCTCGGCCATGTCGAGGAGGGGCTCCTGCGCTTCGATCAAAACAACCATCTCGCGCCCGGCGTCGCCGAACGGTGGGAGATCGGGGCGACCGGCGCCACCTTCTGGCTGCGCGACACCGCGAAATGGAGCGATGGCCAGCCGGTGACGGCGCATGATTTCGTGTTCGCCTGGCGCAACGCGGTCGATCCCAAAAGCGCGTCGGAATATGCCAACATCATGTTCGGCATCAAAAATGCCGAAGCGATCAGCGCCGGCAAGCTGCCGATCACCGCGCTGGGCGTACAAGCGGTCAACGATCGCGAGTTGCGCGTGGAATTCGCTTATCCGGTGCCTTATTTCGCGCAATTGACGGCCTTCAACGTCTTCTACCCGATCCGCGAGGATTTCTACCGGGCGACCGGCGGGCGCTATGCCTCCAGCGCCGATACGCTGCTCTATAACGGGCCGTTCCGCATGACGCTGTGGGTGCATGGCGCGCATATCCGGCTGGAGAAGAACCCGCATTATTGGGATCGGGACCAGATCAGCCTCAATGTGCTCGATTTCCCCTATTTCACCAGCGATCCAAGCGCGCGGATCAACCTGTTCCGCGACGGCAAGATCGCGATGACCGAGATCGGGCAGGAAAATCTCGAGGAAGCGCAATTGCAGGGCTGGAAGATCAACAGCTTCATGGACGGCAGCCTGTTCTACGTCGAGTTCAACCACCGCCCCGGCCGCCTCACGCGCAACCGCAACCTGCGCAAGGCGATCCAATATGCGCTCGACCCTGCCGAGCTGGTCAATCGGGTGATCAAGATCCCGGGCTATCTGCCCGGTCGATCGCTGTTCCCGATGTGGCTGGACGGGGTGCATGGCAAGTTCCGCGCCGAATATCCGGTGGAGGAGATCACGCCCGATCCGGCCAAGGCCCGGCATTATCTCGACCTGGCCAAGAAGGAGCTGGGGCTGACCGTTCTGCCGCCGCTGATCCTGCTGACCGGGGACACGACGCTGGCGCAGAAGGAGGCGGAATATTATCAGGAGACGTTGCGCCGCACGCTGGGGCTGGAGGTGCGGATCGACAATCAGATCTTCAAGCAGCGGCTCGCCAAGATGCTTGCGGGCGACTTTGACATGGTCTCGGCGGGATGGGGGCCGGACTATTCCGATCCGCTGACATTCGGTGACCTGTTTACCAGCGACAATGGCAATAATCGTGGCGAATACCGCAATCCGGCGCTGGACCGGCTGGTCCAGATCGCCCGCACATCCACCGATCCCCGGACCCGCATGGACGCTTTTGGCAAAATTCAGCAGATCATCGTCGATGATGCCGTGATCGTGTCCGGCTATGAGCGCGCCCGGCTCTATGTCATCGATCCGGTGGTGACGGGCATGGTGCGGCGGGTGACCGGCCCCGATCCGGACTGGACGCGGGCCCGGATCACCAGCGCGGTGAGCCGCTAGCATGCTGCGCTATACGCTCACGCGCCTGCTGCAGGGGGTGATCACCATCTGGTTCATCGCCACTGCCACCTTCGTCGCGATGCACGCCGTGCCCGGTGATCCGCTGAGCGGCGCCAAGGCGATGACGACCGATATGCGCCATAATCTGGAGGTCAAATATGGCCTCGATAAGCCGGTCGGGCAGCAATATCTCATCTATATGAACAATCTGGCCCATGGCGATCTGGGCATCTCGTTCACGCAGAAGAACCGCAGCGTCAACGACATCATCCGCGAGCATTTCCCGGTGTCCGCCGCGCTCGGCATTCTCGCCATCGTCTTTGCGGCGCTGGGCGGCATCCTGTTCGGCGCGCTGACGGCGCTCTATCGCAACAAATGGCCCGATACCGTGATCATGCTCATGGTGATCCTCGGCATCTCGGTGCCCAGCTTCGTCTTCGCCGCGTTCGCCCAGCTGGCGGTCGTCAAGCTCAACAGCGCCTTTGGCATTTCGCTGCTGCCGGTGGCCGGCTGGGGCACGGTGAAGCACATGATCCTCCCGGCGCTGGTGCTGGGCCTCGGCACCATGGCCTATCTGACGCGCCTGATGCGCAGCTCGATGCTGGAGATCGTGAATGCGGACTTCATCCGCACCGCGAAGGCCAAGGGACTGCCCGCCACCCGCATCTTCACCCGCCACCAGCTGCGCAATGCGATCCTGCCGGTGATCACGGTGCTCGGCCCTGCCATTGCCGCCATCACCACCGGCAGCTTCGTGGTGGAGCTGGTCTTCGCGATTCCGGGGCTCGGCCGCTATTTCGTGCAGGCCGTCCAGCAGCTGGATTATACGGTCATCATGGGAACGACCGTGTTCTTCGGCGCCTTTCTGGTGCTGATGGTGATCATCGTCGACCTGCTTTACGGGCTGATCGACCCCCGCGTGAGGGTGAACTAGCCATGGCCACACAGCTTCCCCCTGATGTGGATGCGATCCTGCCGCCCGGCGCGCTGGAGCCGCTGCACAGCGAGGCGCGGGTGCAGAAGATCACCCGTCCGTCGCTATCCTACTGGCAGGATGCGTGGATCCGGCTGAAGGCCAACCGGCGAGCAATCCTCTCGCTTTACCTGATCATCGCCATGCTGGCCTTCACCCTGTTCGGGCCACTGGTCTGGCGGGTCTCGCCCTCGGCGCAGGATCTCCAGCAGGTCAGCAGCCCGCCCGGCGCGGATCGCAGCGCCGTCATCGTGCCGCCCTATCGCCCGTGGACGGACGCACCGCCGCCGGTGGCCAGGGGGCTGACGCTCGCTGCCCCGGCCACGACCCAATATGTCCGGCTGGCATGGGCGCCACTGCCCGGCGCGGTCGATTATCGCATCTATCGCGACATCGTGCCGGTGCACAGCGAGAGCGCGCTCGGCCTTCCGCTTGGCACCACCGGTTCCCCCGCCGTCACCCATTATGAGGACCGGCTCGATCTCACACCCGGCACCGCCTATTATTCCGTGGTGGCGCTGAATGCCCAGGGCGTGGAACTGCCCGCCCGCGAAACGCTGCGGGTCGAGGTGGACAATGCGATCACCGTGGCCGAAGCGACCGAGCGCGGGCTGGCGGCCCCAAATGCCACGCTGGCGATCGGCGACACCGTCCAATATCGGCTTCACCCCCTCGGCACCGATTATCTGGGGCGCGATATGCTGGCGCGGCTGATGCAGGGCGCGCGGGTCTCGCTGTTCATCGGCCTTGTCGCTCCGCTCCTCTATGTCCTGCTTGGCGTGGCCTATGGCAGCATCGCCGGTTTCGTCGGCGGGCGCACGGACCAGCTGATGATGCGCTTCGTCGATTTCGCCATCGCGCTGCCGTTTCTGCTGTTCATGATCCTGTTCAAGATCGCGTTTGGCATCGGCCCCGGCGAAAGCGGCATCCTGCCGATGGTGGTGGCGCTGGTGGCGCTCTCCTGGCCGGGCACGGCGCGGCTGGTGCGCGGCCAGATCCTGCAGGTGCGCGAGGAGGCCTATGTCAGCGCGGCGCGGTTGCTGGGCGGACGCACCGGCTATCTGGTGATGCGGCACATGATCCCCAACACCATGGGCGTCATTCTGGTCACGCTCACCTTCGCCATCCCGAGCGCCATCTTCACCGAGGCGTTCCTGTCGTTCATCGGGCTGGGGGTCGCGCCGCCCAATGCCTCATGGGGCAGCATGAGCAATGACGGGATCAAGACGATGCTGAGCCATCCGCACGAGCTGCTCTTCCCCGCGCTGATGATCAGCATCACGGTGCTCGCGTTCAATCTTCTGGGCGACGGCCTGCGCGATGCGCTCGATGCGAAGATGAGGTCCCGCGAATGACCGCGATCGAAGCCACGCCGCCGCTGCTTGAGGTCGAGGACCTGCGGGTCGAGTTCGATACCTATGGCGGCACCGTCAAGGCGGTGCGCGGGGTCGGCTTTGCGATCGAGGCGGGGCGCACGCTGGCGATCGTCGGCGAATCCGGTTGCGGCAAATCGGTCACCGTGCAGACGCTGATGGGCCTTGTCCCCATGCCGCCGGGCCGGCTCACGGCGGGCAGGGCGCGCCTGCGGGGCCGGGACATATTGGGGCCGCAGTCGGCCGACGCGGAGGAATTTCGGGGCAATGAGATCGGCATGATCTTTCAGGACCCGATGGTCTCGCTCAACCCCACCATGACGGTCGGCCGCCAGATTGCCGAGACGCTGGAAGTGCACCGGGGCTGGAGCCGGCACCGGGCCTTCGCGCGGGCCATCGAACTGCTCGACCTCGTGCGCATCCCCAATGCGGCGCAGCGCGCGCGGCAATATCCGTTCGAATTTTCCGGTGGCATGCAGCAGCGCGCGATGATCGCCATGGCGATTGCGTGCGAACCGGCCGTGCTCATCGCTGACGAACCGACCACCGCGCTGGACGTCACCATCCAGGCGCAGGTGCTCGATCTGCTGGCCGAGCTGCAACGCACCGAGGGCACCGCGATCATCCTCATCACCCATGATCTGGGCGTGGTCGCGCGCATGGCCGACGAGGTGGCGGTGATGTATGCGGGGCAGATTGTGGAGCATGGCAGCGTGGACGATATCTTCTATCGCCCGGCGCACCCCTATACGGTGGGCCTGCAGGCGGCGATGCCGAGCAACCGCAGTGGCGCCGAGCACCGCCTGCAACCGATTGAAGGCAGCCCGCCGGACCTGTTCTCGCCGCCTGTCGGCTGTGCCTATGCCGCGCGCTGTCCCCATGCCATGCGCATCTGCGCCGAGCGCGACCCGCCGCGCTTCTATCGCGCCGCCGGGCATTTCGGGCGGTGCTGGCTCAATCATGACGCCGTGCCCGACGGGGCCCGTATCCTGCGCGCCGCCGCCGCCGGACCCACGGTGGAGACAGACAGGTGAGCGCCGCTGATCCGCTGATCGTCGCCGATCGCCTGACCAAGCATTTCGACCTGTCGCGCGGGCGCAAGGTCCATGCGGTCGACGGGGTGAGCCTGACCATCCACGAGCGCGAGATTGTCGGTCTGGTCGGCGAATCCGGATCGGGCAAATCCACCTTCGGCAAGGCGCTCGTCGGCCTGCTGCCCAAGACGGCCGGCACGGTCAGCTATCGCGGGGAGGTGCTGCCGCAGACTTATAAGGTGGCTGATTTCCGCCGCCATGCCACCGCGATGCAGCTGATCTTTCAGGACCCTTATTCCTCGCTCAACCCGCGCATGACCGTGGGCGAGATCATCGGCGAGGGGTTGCGGCTGCATCGCCGCCTGTCCGCTGGCGATATCCGCGAGAAGGTGGCGAGCTGGTTGCGCCGCGTCGGGCTGGAGCCGGACCATATGTCCCGCTACCCGCATGAATTTTCAGGCGGCCAGCGCCAGCGCATCGGCATTGCCCGCGCGCTCATCCTGGAGCCGGAGTTCGTCGTCTGCGACGAGCCGATCTCGGCGCTCGATGTCTCGGTGCAGGCGCAGGTCGTCAACCTGCTTGAGGAGCTTCAGGCGTCGATGGGCCTGACCCTCCTGTTCATCGCGCATGATCTGTCGATGGTGCGCTATGTCAGCGACCGGATGGCGGTCATGTATCTGGGCAGCCTTGTCGAGATCGGCCCGGCGGCGGAGGTGTTCTTCAACCCCAGACACCCCTATACGGAGATATTGATCGCCTCCAATCCGCAGCCCGATCCGCAGATCGAACGCAAGCGGCAAGCGATCGCGCTCAGTGGCGAAATCCCCTCGCCGGTCAATGTCGGGGCCGGCTGCCGGTTCGCCGGGCGCTGCCCCTTCACGATGGATGTCTGCCGCAGCGTAACGCCCCAGTTGCTGCCGGTGCCGGACCATCCCGATCATTTCGTGGCGTGCCACCTCGATCGGTGATGCGCCTGGATCAGCGGATTGACGGGGCTTGTCCGTGGCGGAAGGGATCGTCATGCAGGGTGCGTCCGGCTGTTTCCGGCATGAAGCGCAGGGCCGCCAGCCCCACGAGACAGGCCAGCACCATATAGATGGCCGGCATCAGCTCATTGCCGGTCAGCGTGATGAGGCCGCTGCCGATCGCGGGCGCGGTGCCGCCGAAGATCGACGTGGAGACATTATAGGCGATCGCAAAGCCGGTGAAGCGGATATGCGTGGGGAAGAGCGCCGGGAATGTCGCGGAAATGGTCGCCAGCTGCGGGACATAGAGCAGGCCCAGCAGCACGAACGCCACGGTGGCGCCGACCAGCCCCGTCCCCATCAGCATGTAGAGCGGGATGGCCGCCAGGCACAGGCCGATCAGCGAGACGCGCCACATCGGGCGACGGCCGACGCGATCCGACAGGCTGCCCGCAAACGGCAGGAACAGCATCATGAACAACATGCCGATGATGGGCACGATCAGCGCTTCGTCCGGGGAGAGGCCGATGCGCCGCTGGAGATAGGTCGGCATGTAGCTGAGCAGGGTGTAGTTCACGACGTTGAGCGCGACGACCAGGCCGCCCACGACGAGGATCGGCCGCCAGTGATGCCGCATCAGCAGGCGCAGGCCCGGCGAGGGCCGCGCTTGCCCTTCCGCGCGGAAAATCGGCGTGTCCTCCATCTTCGAGCGCAGATACATGCCGATCAGCCCCATTGGCGCGGCGATGAGGAAAGGAATGCGCCAGCCCCAGTCGTGCATCGCCTGATCGCCCAGCAGCAGCGAGAAGATCAGCATCAGCAGCGCGCCCAGCGAAAAGCCCGCCAGCGTGCCGAACTCAAGGAAACTGCCGTAGAAGCCACGCCGGTCGTCGGGGGCATATTCCGCCATGAAGGTCGCCGCGCCGCCATATTCGCCGCCGGTCGAAAAGCCCTGCACCATGCGCAGCAGGATGAGCAGCGCGGGCGCCCACAGGCCGATGCTGGCATAATCGGGGATCAGCCCGACGCAGAGCGTCGCGCCGGACATCAGCAGGATGGTGAGCGCCAGCACGGATTTGCGCCCCAGCCGGTCGCCCAGCGGGCCCCAGAACATGCCGCCCAGCGGCCGGACCAGAAAGGAGATGGCAAAGGTCGCCAGCGCGAACAGCACCGCATCATCTATATCGCCGGGGAACAGCGCGGCGGAAATATAGGTCACGCCATAGGCATAGATGCCATAATCGAACCATTCCGTCGCGTTGCCCATGGCCGAGGCGGCAATGGCGCGGCGCAGGGTGCTCCGGTCGGCGGTTGGGGCCGCCGGGGTGGGGAGGGCTTGTGCGGAGGCAGCGGTCATTCTGTCTGTCCTTCGATCAGCGCCTCATCGGCGGTGTTGGGATCGAGCAAGGTCGCCATCGGGGTGGTGCGTGGCAGCATCTGGAAATCCTGTTGCTCCGCGCCCGGCACGGGGGCCGAGGCGGTCTGGCGCCACAGGCCGAAGACCAGCGCCGCGCCCGCGCACAGGGCGATGAAGAGGAACAGGCCGCCGGTGCCCGCCGCTGTCATGAACGTGGCGGCGCAGATCGGCCCGAGCGCCGCGCCGATGGAATAGAGCAGCACCAGCCGCCCGCTCGCCGCCACGCGCTCGGCGGCGAGCAGCCGGTCATTGCAGTGCGCGACGCACAAGGGATACAGCGCGAAACTGAGGCCCCCGAACAGCGCGCCGGTCGTCAGCAGCGCCGCGCCGCGGGCGGAGAGGAACGCCAGCGCCAGACTGACGGCCATGGTCGCGGCAAAGCTGAGCACGATGACCCGGCGGCGATCATAGCGGTCCGACAAATGACCGAGCGGCCATTGCAGCGCCACGCCGCCCAGAATCACGATCATCATGAAGCTCGCCGTCTGCGCGAGGTCCAGCCCCAATCGGCGGACATGCACGGCGGCAAGGCCGTAGAAGGCGCCGAGCATCAGCCCGGTGGCCACCGCCCCGATCGCGCCCAGCGGCGAGGCCGTGAACAGGGTGCGGATCGAGAAGGCGCTGGCCTCGGCCGGCGCGGGCGCGACGCTGCGGGTGAGGCACAGCGGAATGATGGCGAGGGAGATCAGGATCGAGGCGAGCTGGAACGGCACGCTCGGCAAGGCGCCGCTCGCGCCCAGCAGCAGTTGCCCGACCGCCTGCCCGGAATAGAGCGCGACCATATAGGCGGCGAGGATGCCGCCGCGCGTCTCCGCCTCGGCGCGATCATTGAGCCAGCTTTCCAGGCAGATGAAGACACCGGCGACGCAGACGCCGTCGATCAGGCGCAGCCAGGCCCAGAACAGCGCATGGGTGAACAGCGCATAAGCCAGCGTACTGGCCGAGAGCAGCGCGACGAAGGCGGCGAAGGCGCGGATATGCCCGACCCGCCGCACGACGTCGCCGGCTCGCAACGCGCCGATGACGAGCCCGGCGAAATAGGCGGTGGCGACGGCGCCGATCACGATCGTGCTGGTGCCGCCGCGCTCCAGCCGCAGGCTGATGAGCGTCGCGAGAAAGCCGCTGCCCGCCATCAGCATGAAGATGGCGATGAGCAGGCTGCGGACAGGCAGGATGGCCGGAAGCATGGAGGCGCGCGCCGTGCCGATCAGGCCGCGCGCCGGCCTGTCGCGGGCTGCACCTGCTCCACCAGCGCGCGATGCAGCGCGCTGACCGCCATGTCGAAGGCCTCGACAGCGACGACGAATTGCACATCCACATTGCGGATCTGGTGCTGCATCGCGATGACGTCGATGGCTTCGTCGCTCAGGGCCCGCAGCGCGTCGGCCATCAGCCCCGGCCGCGCGATATCGCTGCCGATGGCGGAGACCATGGCGACGGGCTGGGCGGAAATGGCGGCATCCGGATAGCGCTGCTCCAGATCCGCGATCACCCGGGCCGCCGTGGCCGCGTCGGTCGAGAGATAATGGGTGATGGTGTTGGCGTTGGAGGACTTGCTGACGATCCACACGCCATGGCGGGTGAGGGCCTCCAATATGGCGGCGTCATAGCCCTTCACGCCGACCATATCCTGCTCGAAGAACTGGAGCGCCTGCATCTGGCGGATGCCGGTCACAATCTCCACGCGGGGCGTGTCGGAGACATAGTTTCCGCAGATCAGCGTGCCTTCATCCTCGCGGTCGAAGGTGTTGCGGACGCGCAGCGGGATATCCGTCTGGCGCAGGCCGCGCCCGGCGCCGGGGTGGATGGCTTCCATGCCCAGATTGGCGAGCTGGTCGGCGACGTCATAATTGGTGCGGCCGATCTTGCGCGCCTTGTCCGGGCCGACCAGCTTCGGGTCGGCGCTGGAGAGATGGAATTCCTTGTGGATGATCGCCTCGCGCGCGCCGGTCAGCACCGCGATGCGGGAGAAGGTCATCTCCGAATAGCCGCGCGCATAACGGCGCACCATGCCCTCCGCGCAGCCGGCATAGCCGGTGACGATGGGGAGGGTGGCGGTCAGGTCGATATCGGCGAATGCTTGCCGGATGCGATCGTCCAGCCCGCGCGTTTCCTGCCGCTCGGCAAAGGTGAGGTCGACGAAGCGGGCATGGACGCCCCGGTCGCGCAGCAGCAGCGCCGTGCTGTGGGCGCTATGCGCTTCGCCCAGGCCGGCGAGCAGCTCGCGCACCGTCAGCAGCTGTTCCTTGACGCAGAAGCGGCCATGGCTGCGCAGCCGGGCAAGGTCATCGAGACAGGCGGTGAGCCCGTCGATACGGCCATTCACAAAGGCGTTGGCCTCGGCCAGGCTCTCGGGCCGCGCGAACATGGCGGCATTGCGCGCATGCATGGCGGCGCGCACGGCGGCCATGGCGTGGCGCCAGCCGTCCGTGCCGTCATTGGCGACGAAGCGGGCATAGACGCCGGGCGCGCCGCTCTTCTTGTGCTCCAGCAGCAGGTCCGTCATGCCGGCATAGGCCGAGACGACGAAGATGCGGTTGTAGAGGTCGCTGCCTGTCCGTCCGGCAATCAGCACATTGTCGAAGAGCGTGCCGGTCGCCGCCATGGAGGTGCCGCCGATCTTCTCGACGCTATGGCCGCCGCTCATGCCGGGGCCTCCGCCATCAGCGGGCCGGTTTGCGGCGCGAGCGCCCGCGGCTCGCCCCGCGCGGCGATGAAGGACGGGCGCGGCTTGTCGACGCCGTAGGGCGCCTGCAAGCGGTTGCTGACCGCGTTATAGACGAGAAAGGCGTTGGCGCGCGGAAAGGGCGTGATGTTGCCGTTCGAGCCGTGCATCACATTGCAGTCGAAGATCACGACCGCGCCCGGCTTGCCGACCGGCGCGACGATGCCGTGACGGTCGGCCAGCTCGGCCAGACTGTCCTCGTCCGGCACGCCATATTCCTGCTTCCGCAGCGACATCCGATAATGATCCTGCGGCGTTTCCCCCACGCAGGTGAGGAAGGTGCGGTGCGATCCGGGGATCAGCATCAGCGGCCCGTTATGCGGCGTGTTCTCCGCGAGCAGGACGGACATGGAAAGCGCGCGCATGCGCGGCATGCCATCCTCGACATGCCAGGTCTCGAAATCCGAATGCCAGTAGAATTCCTTGCCCTTGAAGCCGGGCTTATAGTTCAGGCGGGACTGGTGGATGTAGACCGCGTCCCCCAGCAGGAAGCGCGCCACGCCGGCGAGGCGCTCATCGGCGGCCAGCCGCGCGAGCACCGGGCTTTGCGCGTGGATCTCGAAGATCGAGCGGATTTCGCGGCTGCCGGGCTCGGTGATCACGGTCTCGGCGGCCAGCGCATCGGGATCGGCGAGCAGCTTGCCCACCTCGCGTTGCAGGAAGGTGATTTCCGCATCGGAAAACAGATCGTCCAGCACCAGATAACCGTCGCGGTCGAACTGGGTGGCCTGCGCGCGGCTGAGCGGGGCGGCTGCGCTCCAGTCACTGTGGACGACGGGATCGAGGCGCGGCCGCATCTCCGGCTCGGCGGCATGGCGGGAGGGATATGGGTCTGGCTGTGGCTGTGGTGCCGGGTCTGGCTTTGCCATGGGGGTTTCCCCTTTTTGTGGTGGCGGTGTCAGCTGGTCAGCGCGGGTTCGCGCAGCAGGTCGGGGTCGGCGGGATAGGCGCCGCTTTCGTCATGCACTTCCTGCCCGGTCACCGGCGGATTGAAGACGCACACCGTCAGAATGTCCGTGGTCGGCCGCACGATATGCTTGTCATGGTCGTTGAGCGCATACATCACGCCGGGCGCGAGGTCGTGCGTGGTGCCGGTGCCCAGATCCTCGATCGTGCCGGTGCCCTTGAGCACGAGCACGGCCTCCAGATGGTTCTGGTAATGCATGTGGAGTTCCTTGCCGGCATACATGGTGGTGACATGGAACGAGAAGCCCATGCCATCATCCTTGAGCAGCAGGCGGGCGCTCTCCCAGCCATCGGTCTTCACATTGTTCCCGGAGCGGCGAATGCTCTGAAGCTTGCGAACGATCATGCTGTATCTCCTTGTCGGTTCAGGCCGCCGCGACGGCGCAGGGCACGACCAGAGCGGCGCGGAGCGTCCGTTCCAATATGTCGAGCCCGGCCGCGAGCACGGCGTCGTCAATGGTGAGCGGCGCGAGGATTTTGACGATCTCGTCATGCGCGCCGCTGGTTTCGATGATGAGCCCGCGGGCGAAGCAGGCGGTGGTGATGGCCTGCGCGATCTCGCCCGAGCCGACGTCGATGCCGCGCATCATGCCGCGCCCGCGGACGGTCAGGCCATGTTCGGCCGCCATGGCATCCAGCCGGTGCTCGATGAGCGCGCCGCGCCGGCGGATATCCGCCTCGAAGCGGTCATCGCTCCAGAAATGGCGCAGCGCGGCCGTGGCCGTGACGAAGGCGTGGTTGTTGCCGCGGAAGGTGCCATTATGCTCGCCGGGCGCCCACTGGTCATAATCCGGGCGGATCAGCGCCAGCGCGAAGGGCAGGCCCATGCCGGAGAGCGACTTGGCCATCGTCACGATATCCGGCACGAAGCCCATGTCCTCGAAGCTGAAGAAGCTGCCGGTGCGGCCGCAACCTGCCTGAATATCATCGACGATCAGTAGCGCGCCGTGGCGTTTGGCGATGGCGGCAATGGCGCGCAGCCATTCGGCGGATGCGGCGTTGAGGCCGCCTTCGCCCTGCACCGTTTCGACGAGGATGGCCGCCGGCGCATCCAGCCCGCTGGAGGGATCGGCCAGGCGCTGCTCCAGCATCTCGGCGGTGTCGATCTCCGCGCCATAATAGCCATCATAAGGCTCATGCGCGACATGGCTGAGCGGAATGCCGGCGCCGCCGCGCTTGGCGGCATTGCCGGTGCAGGCGAGCGCGCCCAGGGTCATGCCGTGAAACCCGTTGGTGAAGGCGATCACCATTTCCCGCCCCGTCACCTTGCGCGCCAGCTTGATGGCGGCTTCCACGGCGTTGGTGCCGGTGGGGCCGGTGAACATGGCGCGATAATCCAGCCCGCGCGGCTTGAGGATCACCTCTTCCAGCGTGTGCAGGAAATCGGCCTTGGCGTCGGTGTGCAGGTCGAGCCCGTGGGCGACGCCATCGGCGGTGATGTAATCGAGCAGCGCCTGCTTCAGCACCGGATGGTTATGGCCATAGTTGAGCGACGAGCAGCCCGAGAGGAAGTCGAGATAACGGCCGCCCTGATTGTCATGCAGCCAGACCGTCTCGGCCCGGTTGAACTGGCGCGGCATGGCGCGCGCATAGCTGCGCACGATCGACTCGCGTCGCTCGTAAATGGCGGTATCCGGAATGCCATCGGTGGGGTTGGGAAGGGTGGTCATGCCGTCATTTCTCCTGATCTGCATGCTGCGGCGACCGGATCGGCAGGGGGCTGATGCATGCCTGCCACTCGGTGTCGTTGGCGCCGGCGAAATGGGTTTCACGCTCGAACAGCGCGTTCTTGGTGAGGGCCGCGCCCCATGTGCGGGCGAGCCCCTCAAACAGCGCCCAGGACGGGCGATTATCCGCGGTCACGGTGGTGATGAGCTGGGTGACGCCGCGGGCTGCCGGGCGCGCGAGCAGGGCCTCGATCATCCGGTGGCCCAGCCGCGCGCCCCGTGCGGCCGGGGCCACGGCGACCTGCCAGACGAAGAAGCTCTGCGGGTCCGAGGGCGGGCGATAGCCCGAAACCCAGCCGACAACCGCGCCATCCCGCTCGGCGACAATGCAATGCTGCGCGAAATGCGTGCATTGCAGCAGGTTGCAATAGGCCGAATTGCAATCGAGCGGCGGGCAGGCCGCGATCAGCCCGGTGACTGCCGGTCCGTCGGTCGCGACCGGTGCGCGCAGTTGAACATCCTGTCCCTTGCTTTGGCCTGAGGCTGCAGACGTGCGTGGCGGCTGGAGAGCCGCTTCGGCTTGTCGCTCAAAGATAGTTCATCTCCCAAAATACTTTGGCCAGAAAAGCGAAGCGCTCCGGCGTGGGGAGGCGGCATTATGCGCAAAAATCGATCATATTCAACCTTTTTTAGAAAAAGACGATGTTTCGATCGATAAAGCATCCAGTGAAATGCTTCGATGAATGAAGGATGGGCGTGGTGCTGACGCGCTGATCCGGCTAGGAAAAACCCATGGATACGCAGATTGCTTCTCTCACCTTGCGGGCCTTGCGCCGGGTGTTGCGCGCGACCGAGATCGGCAGTCGCCAACTCGCCACGGCGACCGGCCTGACGCCCTCGCAATGGCTCGTGCTGCGGGAGATTGATGCGCGTGATCAGGCGACGCCGGGCGTCATCGCGCAGGCGCTCCAGTTCAGTCAGGCGACGATCACCACCATTGTCGATCGTCTGGAGGCGCTCGGCTTCGTGCAGCGGGCGCGCAGCCAGCGAGACAAGCGCCAGTTCATCCTGAGCGCGCTGCCCGCCGGCAAGGCGGCGCTGGCCGATGCGCCCGATCTGTTGCAGATGACGTTCACGGATCGCTTCGCCGGCCTTCCGCCATGGGAGCAGGCCATGATGCTGGCGGCGGTGGAGCGGCTCGCCACGCTGCTGGACGCGCAGGATATCGACGCCGCGCCCCTGCTGGACAGCGGCTTGATCGATCGATCCGGGCCAGCCTGAGCCCGGGCGCGGCACCGATCGCGCTCCTGCAGGACGTCATCCGCCAGGGCGGATCGACCTTCAGCCCTGACGGCCTGCAAATGGCGTCTTTCCGGGCTTCCGGTGCGCGCCGGGTTACGCAAATCCACCATTGTCGGCACCGGTCACGGCCTGGCCTTGTCCTGCGCCAGCGTCTGGGCGACCAGCGCATTGGCGTGGCCGTGCCCCATGCCATGGTCAGTCTTCAAAATGGCCACAAGCTCCATATGCTTCGCCGGATAATGCGCCCGCACGATCGCCTGCCACTCGCTTATCGGGCGGCCATATTTCTTCTCGATCGACGGAAAATAAGACGCTGGTCCTTTGGTCGCTTCAGCCATCCATGTTCATCCCAATGCCGGACAGGAGCGCGCATTCTGCCGCCGGAGACGGCGCATGCAAGGGGAACGTCCGGCCAAATCCCGCCAGCCCTTCCATCGACACGCGTTTTACACGGCGCTGCGGGCGGCGGACGTGGAGAGCGGATGGCCGGGGGCGATCGTCGCGGGCCTTATGGCGGAGCTGGCAAGAAGCTGATACGCGCCGGGGCCCAATCAACGCAGGAATTCGAGACATGCTGGCGATTTTTCAACCGGGCGCGACGTTCAAGGATAATCTTCGGCAACTGCCCTCTGTCGAGGATGTGCAGCGCATTGACCTTGTCGATGCGCAGGGCGCGGTGATCGCCAGTATCGAGAATCAGCCGGGCAAGCAGGGGTCGCTGGCGGTTTACCATTATCTGCAGCAAGCATTTGGCGCACTGGATGCGCCGGCGGCCGACCATGGTCTGGCCGTGTTCGCCGAACACACGGCAGATGCCCGCAGCCGACCCGGCGCGCATCCGAATGTCGACCGCCTCCTGGCGATCGCCGCTGGCGATCCGCCGCTGCGTATCGAGGTCATCGCCGCCAGCCGCTGACCTGATCGGCGGCGCAATGACGCCGGGGCGTCACGCGCCGTCATGGCGAGTCTGCCGGTGCGTGAAGGGGCGTTTGTGCGGTGTCGTCCGCATCGGTTCGCCGCACCATCTGCTCGAATGACCCGCACAACGACCGGTGTGGCCGGGCGCGTTCATCTTCCCGAAAGGTTGGGCTGAACACGCAGGAACTCCACAGATGAACGGGGGCCTGACCGCCTTAACGCCACCATGGCGACGGCGGTCGGCGGAGACACTGCGATCACGCAGGCCCGATCTGGACGAGTTTGAAGGAGCCACGCAATGAGTGCCATTTCCAAAAGCCCAAGAGTTCTCTTGCTGCTTGCCATGCTGGCATCGGGCAGCCTGTCTGCGCAGCCGCAGGACCTGCCCGATGCCGATCTCTCGGCGACCGTCTATGACGCGCCCTCGTCCGAGGGCACCGAGATGACCGAAGGGCCCGAGATCAAGGGAATCATCTCCGCGCGCAGCGGGGACAAGGTCCAGGTCACGTCCGACGACGGCACCAACACGATCGTGGCCGTCAATGATGCGACCCGGATCAGTGCCAGCAAGGGTCTGTTCGGCCTCGATCGCAACAAGCTGGCCGCCGACTCGCTGCTCAACGGCCTGCCCATCACCATCAAGACCTGGCAGTCGGGTGATGGTCTGGTGGCGAACCAGATCAAGTTGCAGAACAAGGATCTCAAGACCGCCTCGATGATCCGTAGCGGCACGGCCCAGCGTTTCGACGAGCAGACGGCGGCAACGGAAGCGCTGCGTGGTCGCATGGGCGATATCGACAAGTATAACGTCAAGAGCACGACGAATGTGAATTTCGATACGGGCAAGGCGGTGCTGTCCGAGCAGGCGAAAAGCGAGCTGTGCGCCGCGGCCTCTGCGGCCGAAGGGATGGACAATGCCTTGCTGCTTGTTGTCGGTTACACTGATTCGACGGGGACGCTCGAATTCAACCAGGCGCTGAGCGACAAGCGCGCCGGTCGCGTCGTCAATTATCTCCAGCAGGCCTGCGGCTGGAAGCCATATCGCATGCTGACCCCCACCGGGATGGCCGAGGCGGACCCGCTGGCGAGCAATGACACCGTCGAGGGCAAGTCGCAGAACCGCCGTGTGGCGGTGAATGTTCTGGTCAGCAAAGGCCTTGATGGGTTGTGATGGGTGCGGGGTGGGCATGGCCCACCCCGGCATTTCTGGCCAGGGCGCCAATTTGGCCCGACCTGGCGTCGCCCTGCACGCATGCGTTCATGTTTCGGGGTAATGCGGTCGCTGTCCCTGCTCCTGCGCGGGCGTTGCCTGATCGGAAACAGGGGCTGAAGGGAGTGGATAATGCGCGGCTGCATATTGCGCCTGGCGCAGCAGCGCGCTCGTGTCGGGCAGGGCGGGCGCTTTGGAGGCGGCCCCGCTGAACCGAAAGGCTGAGGTCAGGTCGCCAAATGTGCGGCGGCGCCAATCGCTGATATTGGGCTCGCGGACCCCGGTGAAACGCTCCAGAAACTGCAGGACCGAGGTGTGATCAAAGGGTTCGCTGCAGACCCACCCGCCCATCGTCCATGGCGAGGCGATGATGCAGGGCACACGAAACCCGCCGCCGATCGGCAATCCGCCAATGAACTCATGGGGCGTTCCGCTGGGCGGCACTGGCGGAGGGACATGGTCGAACAGGCCGTCATTCTCGTCATAATTGAGGATGAACACGGTCTTGGCCCAGACATCGGGGTTGGCGGCGAGCGCATTCAACCTGCTGGCGATAAAGTTCGCCCCGGCTGCCGGCATATGATCGGGGTGCTCCGAGGCGTCAGTGGGCGGGATGAGCCAGGAAACCGCGGGCAGCTGGTCGTGCAGCGCATCATATTCGAACTGATCATTCTGGTCGGTCGGCAGCCCCTTGATGCGGAGAGGGGAACCGGCCGGCGCATCCATGAATTGCCGGAAGTAGCGCAAGACATTGAACGATGCGCCCGAATTGAGATGCTGATAGGCGCGCCAGCTGACCCCGGCATCCTCGAGGCGTTCGGCATAGGTCTTCCATCGCAAGCCTTCAGGCGGCACTTTGTTCCGGGTGATGGGGCCGCCTCCCTTCCCGTCAGGGTCTATCGTCCCCGTGAAATGATAGAGGCGGTTCGGCCAGGTCGGTCCCATCACGGAGCAATGATAGCCGTCACAGATGGTGAATGCGTCCGCGAGCGCATAGTGAAAGGGGATGTCCTCCCGCTTGAAATAACCCATCGTATAGGGACCATTGGCGCCATCTGCCGTGCGATGGGCGGCGAGCCACTGGTCCATGCGCCCGTTGTTCCATGCCTGATGCTGGACCGACCATGCATGGCTGGTCGACGGCAATTGCTGCGCGCTGGTCGCGGCGGTGTCGAGATGGAAGGGGAGGAGATAGCCTTCGCTACTTTGCGCATCGGGTTGGTGGAAGACGCTACGTCCATGAGCCAGCGTCAGGGCCTTGGGGTCGTTGAAGCCGCGCACACCCGACAAGGTCCCGAAATAATGATCGAAAGACCGGTTTTCCTGCATCAGCAGCACGACATGCTTGATATCGCGCAGCGAGCCGATCCGGGGCGGTGTCTGGGCCAGCAGCTTGCTGATATTCGGCGGCAGGATCATCGAGGCCGCGCTGAGGGCAGCGAGACGGGCCGCGCCGCTGATCAATCGGCGGCGGGTGATAGGAGCGATGTCGGACATGGCGTTTCCTTTGTCCCGCATGCGGGGCCAAGAGCGAGGGCGCTGGTTGTCACCGCGAAACTCGCAAGGGGCGGATAGCGTTCCTCGGCCGCGGCGGGCGGGTGTGCGCGAGCAACAGGGCAGCTGACATCGCCGGATGCGAACGGGTCTTTCACGGCTGGCGACCAGCATCCGGAGGCCGCGGACCGCGTGGTCGCGGTCGGCACAGGCGATGATCCTCTACAACATTGCCAAGCGGGGTCTCATGATGCATGGGCCATGCATGATTTCTCCAATGCTCCGCATCGCCCTGCTGGCCGCTGGCTCCGCACTTGTCATCACCCCTGTTCAGGCTCAGGACGCCGGCGACGGCGGCACGATCATCGTGCTTGGTCGCGGGCTCGCGCTGCCGCCCGGCACGCCGGCCTATGGATCGGTGACGATCGACCGCCAGCGGCTGAGCGAGGATGGCGCGGGCACGGTGGAGCATGCGCTGGGCGATGTGGCGGGCTTTCAGGAATTTCGCCGGGCGGACAGCCGCTCGGCCAATCCCTCCTCGCAGGGCGTGACGCTGCGGGCGCTGGGCGGCAATGCCACCAGCCGCGCGCTGGTGCTGCTCGACGGCGTGCCGCTGGCGGACCCCTTCTTCGGCTCGATCCCGTTCAATGCCCTGCCGCTCGATACGATCGGCGCGGTGCGCACGACGCGCGGCGGCGGTGCCGGCGCCTTCGGCGCGGGGACGGTGGCCGGCACGATCGAGCTGTTCAGCGCCGACCGCGCCCAGCTTGCGCCCTATAGCGCGAGCGGCTTTTACGGTTCGGACAATGCCCAGCAGGTGAATGCGACCATCTCGCCCGATCTCGGCGCGGGCTTCGTCTCGCTATCCGGCAGCTTTGCGCGCGGGGATGGTTTCTGGACGACGCCGGAAGACCAGCGCGGCCCGGCCGATGCGCGGGCGCGCTACAAGACATGGTCGGTCACGCTGCGCGGGGTCGCGCCGGTCGGCGATGTGGGCGAGATCCAGGCGCGGATCAACCTGATGCGCGATGACCGGACGCTGCGGTTCAAGGGGGCCGACAGCGGGCAGGAAGGGCAGGATGCCAGCTTGCGCTTCCTCTCGCGCGGGGATTGGCAGATCGAGGCGCTGGGCTATGTCCAGCTGCGCAATTTCAACAATATCGTGATCAGCTCGACCAGCTTCAAACCGACGCTCGACCAGCGCAACACGCCCTCGACCGGGCTTGGCGGCAAGCTGGAAGTGCGCCCGCCGGTGGGGGGCGACCATCTGCTGCGCATCGGCCTCGACAGCCGCTTTGCGACGGCGGACATGTATGAGGAGGCCCTCAACGCCGGAACCGGCGCGGTCACCGCCCGGCGCGAGGCGAGCGGTCGGCAGGTGACGACCGGCCTTTATATCGAGGATGACTGGACGCTGGGCACCGTGGTGCTGACGGCCGGCGCGCGCGCCGATCGCTGGAGCATCACGCGCGGGCGCACCAGCAGCCGCGATGGCGTGACCGACGTGCTGACGGGGACGGCTTATCCGGATCGCGACGACTGGGAGACGAGCTTCCGCGCGGGCGCGCTGTGGCATGCCGCCGATGCGGTCGCGCTGCGGGCGGCGGGCTATACCAGCTTCCGCCTGCCGACGATCAACGAGCTGTATCGCGGCTTTCAGGTCTTCCCGGTGGTGACGCAGGCCAATGCCGCGCTGGAGCCGGAGCGGCTGAAGGGCGCCGAGGTCGGTCTCGACCTGACCCCGATGCCGGGCCTGCACCTCTCCGCGACGGCCTTTTACAACCGGCTCGACAATGCGATCGCCAATGTCACCATCGGCACCAATTTGCGGGAACGGCGCAATGTCGATGCGATCGTCGCCAAGGGCATCGAGCTGACGGGGTCGGCCGAGATCGGCCAGTTCGAGCTGTCGGGTTCCTATGCGTTCAGCGACAGCAAGGTCGAGGCCAGTGGCCTGGCGGCCGCGCTGGACGGCATGCGCCCGGCCCAGAGCCCGCGCCATAACGCCAGCGCGACGCTCGGCTGGCATGCGCCCGGCAATGTCCGCCTCGCGGTGACCGGCCGCTATGTGGGGCTGCAATATGAGGATGATCTCCAGACCGACAGCATGCCCGGCGTGGCGACGGTGGATGCCTATGCGCGCGTGCCGCTCGGCCGCAATCTCGCCGTGGTCGGCCGGGTCGAGAATATGCTCGATGCAACGGTGCTGACCCGCAAGGTCGGCAACAGCATCGACCTCGGCACGCCGCAGACCTTCTGGATCGGCCTGCAGATCGGCGGATAACGACACGCCTGCCAGTGGGAAGCGACTTCCCGCTGGCAGTTTGCCCGCGCGTGGATATGACGTCCTGATGGCTGATAGCGATCGCAACTGGCGCTTATGGGGTGAGCGCGACCCCTATTATGCGGTTCTCACCGACCCGCGCTTCCGCAGCGGCAGCATCGGCGCGAACCGGCAGGAATTTTTCGCGAGTGGCGAGGCGTCTGTCGGGCACTGGCTGGCGCAGATCGAGCAGCATTTCGGGGCCTTGCCGCGCGGGCGCGCGCTCGATTTCGGCTGCGGTGTCGGACGGCTGACCATTCCGCTGTCCGGCCATTTCGGCGCCGTGGTGGGGCTCGATATCGCTCCGGCGATGCTGGACGAGGCGCGCCGTAACAGCGTCGGGCGCGCCATCGACTATCGCCTGTCGGACGACACGCTCTCGCAGGTCGAGGGAGCGTTTGATTTCGTCATCAGCTGCATCGTCCTTCAGCATATTCCGGTCGCGCGCGGCATGGCCCTGCTGGCGCAGCTGCTCGGGCGGGTGCGGCCGGGCGGCGGCTGCCTCATCCAGCTGTCGACCAAGCGCCACAACAGCCGCTGGGGTGAGCTGGGCTATCATATCCGCCATAGCGTGCCGGGCGGGCAGGCGGTGATGAACCTGCTCTGTGGCAGGGGCGCCGATACGCCGGTGATGCAGATGAACGAATATCCGCTCGATGCGGTGCTGCGCCTGTTCCATGCCAACGGCTTTGCGGAGATGCTGGTGCGCTATGAAGAGCATGGCGGCACCGACACGGCGATGATCCTCGCGCGGCGGCATTGACCCTGCGCGCTCCGCCCTCGGCGGGCAGCAAGAGCCTGTAGTCGATCGCGATGTTCCGGGGCAGGGGCCGCCGCCTCATGCCGGCAGCGAGGCAGGCCGAGGCAGCGGCCCCGAAGAGCCGCCGCCTCGTCTCATCGCTCAGGCCGCAGTCACGCCCGCGCCGCGCCGCTCCAGCCCGTTGGCGACGGAGAGCACGGCCTGCACGGAAGCTGTCGCGACGTCCGTATCGAGACCGACGCCGAAAACGGTGTGGCCATCATCCGTGCGGCATTCGACATAGGCGGCGGCCTGCACGTCGCTGCCCTTGCCGATGGCGTGCTCGCTATAGTCGACCACCTCGATATCGATGCCCAGCTCCTCGCGCAGCGCGTCGACCACGCTGGAGATGAGGCCGTTGCCGCGCCCGGAGACGTGGCGTTCCTCGCCATCATGGGCGATCTTGCCGGTGAACACGCGGTTGCCCGGCTGGCCGGCGCTCTCGACATAGTCGACCAGCTGGAAGGGCTGGCCCTCGCTCAGGCAATAATGGGTCTGGAAGGCCTCCCAGATATCGGCCGCGTGCAACTCGCGGCTGGTCTGGTCCGCCACCTCCTGCACCACGCGGCTGAAATCCGCCTGCATGCGCTTGGGCAGCTTGAGGCCCTGATCCTGCTCGAGCACCCACGCCACGCCGCCCTTGCCGGACTGCGAATTGACGCGGATCACCGCCTCATAGGAGCAGCCGATATCGGCCGGGTCGATCGGCAGATAGGGCACGTCCCAATATTGGTCGTTGCGCTGTTCCTGCGCGGCGAACCCCTTCTTGATGGCGTCCTGATGGCTGCCGGAGAAGGCGGTGAACACGAGGTCGCCCGCATAGGGGTGGCGCGGATGGACGGGCAGCTGGTTGCAGTAGCTCACCGTCTGGACGATCTCCTCCATGTCGGAGAAGTCGAGGCCGGGGGCGATGCCCTGCGTATACATGTTGAGCGCGACGGTCACGATGTCGCAATTGCCGGTGCGCTCGCCATTGCCGAACAGGCAGCCCTCGACCCGGTCCGCGCCGGCCATCAGGCCCAGCTCGGCGGCCGCCACGCCCGTGCCCCGGTCATTATGCGGATGCAGCGAGAGGCAGACGGTCTCGCGCCGGCTGATATGCCGGCCGAACCACTCGATCTGGTCGGCATAGATATTGGGCGTTGCCGCCTCGACCGTGGCGGGCAGGTTGAGGATCAGCGGCTTGTCCGCCGTGGGCTGGAGAATGTCCATCACCGCCTCGCAGCACTCCAGGCTGAAGTCCAGCTCGGCGGTGGAGAAGGTCTCGGGCGAATATTCGAAATGCCAGTCCGTATCCGGCTGCTTGGCGGCCTCGTCGCGGATGATCTTGGCGGCGTCGATGGCGATCTGCTTGATCTGCGGCCGGTCCATGCCGAAGACGATGCGGCGCCAGGCGGGCGAGACGGCGTTATAGACATGCACGATCGCGCGCGGCGCACCGCGCAGGCTCTCGAAGCTGCGCTCGATGAGGTCGCGCCGGGCCTGCGTCAGTACCTGGATGATGACGTCATCCGGGATATGGCCGGACTGGACGAGGCCGGAGATGAAATCAAACTCGGTCGCGCCGGCGGAGGGGAAGCCGACCTCGATCTCCTTCACGCCGATCTTCACCAGCATGTCGAAGAAGCGGGTCTTCTTCTGCGTGTCCATCGGGTCGATGAGCGCCTGATTGCCATCGCGCATGTCCGTGGAGAGCCAGCGCGGCGGCTTGGTGATCGTGCGGGAGGGCCACTGCCGGTCGGGCAGGTCGACCTGCGGGAACGGGCGGTATTTCTGGGAAGGATCGCTGAGCATCATGGCTTTTGATATTTCACTGTTCGCCGGAAAGTGACGGGCAGGCCGCGCCGACTCGTCCGGTTGGGTCTCGACTCAATGGCTATGGAAAACCCTTAGGCGCAGCGTGCCGCCTGCGGCAACCGCATGGACGCACCTAAGGGCGCGTAAGTCGCTCCAGGCGAACGATCAGGGCCAAGTCCAACATTGCCGCTGAAAATGCCCGCAAAAGCCCGCGCCGTCCAGCAACTTTTTTGCGTTGCAGCGATCCATCACATGGCTGGGCCGGGCGGATGGGCGGAAATGCGGGCTTGGCGCGGGGCAAGACAATCTCGGCCGCCTTGTCCTTGCACCGGGCGGCCACGCGCCTAATTGCTGGAAGAGCGCGTGGCGATCGGCTAGCCCGCGTGCAACAGATTGACGCAGATGAAAGGCCATCCATGACTGCCACGCATAGTTCGCGCATGATTATCCTGGGTTCCGGGCCGGCCGGGTTGTCGGCCGCCATTTATGCCGCGCGCGCGGGCATGGCGCCGATCGTGGTGCAGGGCATCCAGCCGGGCGGCCAGCTCACCATCACCACCGATGTCGAGAATTATCCCGGCTTCCGCGATGTGATCCAGGGCCCGTGGCTGATGGAGGAGATGCAGGCGCAGGCCGAGCATGTCGGCGCGCAGATGATGTATGACCATATCGTCGACGTCGATCTCTCCAAGCGCCCGTTCAAGCTGACCGGCGATGGCGGCACCGAATATTATGGCGATACGCTGGTGATCGCGACCGGCGCGCAGGCCAAGTGGCTGGGGCTAGAGAGCGAGCATCTGTTGCAGGGCAAGGGCGTGTCCGCCTGCGCGACCTGCGACGGCTTTTTCTATCGCGGCAAGAAGGTGGTGGTGATCGGCGGCGGCAACACCGCGGTGGAGGAAGCGCTCTACCTCACCAATCACAGCCAGGACGTGACGCTCATCCACCGCCGCGATTCGTTTCGCGCGGAAAAAATCCTGCAAGACCGGCTCTTCGCGCATCCCCACATCAAGATATTGTGGAATCAGGCGGTCGAGCGTTTTGTCGGCGAGGGCAGTCCGGCAGGGCTGGTCGGCGTCGATCTGGTCGATACCGTGACGGGCGAGAAGAGCCACTTGCCGACGGATGGCGCTTTCGTCGCTATCGGCCACAAGCCGGCGACGGAATTGTTCGAGGGCAAGCTGCCGCTTGAGGACGGCTATCTGCTGGTCGAGAAGGGCACGAGCCGCACCAGCATCCCCGGCGTGTTCGCGGCCGGCGACGTGACCGACAAGATTTACCGCCAGGCGGTGACGGCGGCGGGCATGGGCTGCATGGCGGCGCTGGATGCCGAGCGTTTCCTCGCCGAGGCCGATTTCGAGGCGCTGGCGCCGGCATGAATGCGGCAGGCGCGGGCTGTCCCGCGCCTGTTCGAGCCACGCCGGTTCGACGGGGCGGGGTGAAACGCCCCCACGGATCTGGATGAAATAGTGCGCTAGGCGCCCAGCTTGTGGGCAAGGAACGCACGCAGGCTGCCGAAGGTCTCGAAAATCTCGCCGTCGATATCATCATCATCGATGACGATGCCGAGCCGGTCTTCCAGATCGGTGAGCAGGGTGGCGACCGCCATCGAATCAAGCTCGGGGAGCGCGCCGAACAGCAGCGTCTCGTCGTCGAACCCGGCGACGCGCTCATCCGCGATGCCGAGGGCCTCGGCGAGGGATTGGCGCAGGGAAGAAGCAGCGTCAAACGCGCGCGCGGTCATAGACGGTCCATCAGCTGTGGTGCGGATGGCGGGCGCCTAGCCGGTTCGGCCGCGTTTGAAAAGCGCCGAGCCGCCTGTCGGCGCCGATTGCGGGGATGATGCCGGTCACGCGACAAGCCTCTCACAAAGTCCGCCGATCATGCTAAGGCGCGGCCATGACGAGGCCGCTCGACCATCTTCCGCTCTTCGGCGAACCGGGCGCGCCCGCGATGGCCGGCAAGTTCGGGACGATTGATTTCGCATCCATGGAGGCGATGACCGGCCGGCTCGCCCACTGGCTGGCGGGGCAGGGCTTCGCGGCGGGCAGCCGGATCGCCGCATGGGTGCCCAAGGGGCTGGCAGCGGCGCTGTTGCCGCTCGCCGCCGCGCGGGCGAGCCATGTCTATGTGCCGATCAACCCGCTGCTCAAGCGCGCGCAGATAGGCCATATCCTTGCCGATAGCGGCGCGGCGATGCTGGTCTCCGTGCCGCCCCGCCTCGCGACGCTGCTGCCGGGCGATGTGCCGGCAGGCACGCGGCTGGTCGGGCAGGGCGCGCTTGAGGCGATCATGGCGGATGCGCGCGCGCCGGGCCTGCCGCCGAGCGCCGCCGATCCCGCCGCGCTGGTCGAGATCCTCTATACCTCCGGCTCGACGGGCGCGCCCAAGGGGGTGATGCTGAGCCATGCCAATCTGATGATCGGCGCGCGCTCGGTGGCGGCCTATCTGCAACTGGCGCGCGATGACCGCACGCTCGCCATCCTGCCGCTCAGCTTCGATTATGGGCAGAACCAGCTCCTCTCGACCTGGTGGGCGGGCGGCTGCGTGGTGCCGCTCGATTATCTGCTGCCGCGCGATGTCGTGAAGGCCGCCGCCGCGCACCGCATCACCACGCTGGCGGGCGTGCCGCCGCTCTGGGTGCAGCTGGTCGAGGCGGACTGGCCGGCCGAGGCCCGCGCGGCGCTGCGCCGCCTCACCAACACCGGCGGCGCGCTCACCCGCCCGCTGATCGCCCGCCTGCGCGAGACGTTTCCCGGCGTTGATATCGTGGCGATGTACGGCCTGACCGAAGCCTTCCGCTCGACCTGGCTGCCGCCCGCGCTGCTGGCGGCGCATCCGGACAGCATCGGCAGCGCCATTCCGGATGCGGAGGTGCTGGTCGTCCGCCCCGATGGCGCGCTGACGGCGGATGATGAGCCGGGCGAGCTGGTCCATGCCGGCCCGCTGGTGGCGCAGGGCTATTGGCGCGACCCCGTGCGCACGGCCGAGCGCTTCCGGCCCGCGCCGGCGGCCTCCGCTTATGGTGGCATGGCGGTCTGGTCCGGCGATACGGTGGTGCGCGATGCGGCTGGCCTGCTGCGCTTCGTCGGGCGTGACGATGCGATGATCAAGAGCGCGGGCAACCGCATTTCCCCCAGCGAGATCGAGGCGGCGGCGGTCGCCGTCGCCGGCATTGCCGAGGCGTGCGCGCTTGGCCGGCCGGACGAGCGGCTGGGGCAGGCGATCATCCTCTTCGTGCGGACGGACACGGCCTTGTGCGAGAATGATGCGGCCATCGCGCGCGATCGGCTGCGCGGGGCACTGCGGCAGGCGCTGCCCAATTTCATGCAGCCGGCGGAGATTCACATGCTCGTGGCGCTGCCCCGCAACCCCAATGGCAAGATCGACCGGGTGATGCTCGCCGGCATGGCGCACGCGGCATGAGCGCGCTCAAGGTGAAGGCGACGGGGCCGATCCCGCCCGGTTTCATGGGCGAGGAGGGCATGTTGCTGATCGGCGGGCGCGGCGCGGCGGCGCTGGTCGACGAGGCCGGTGGCACGCCGGCCTTCGTCTATGATGCGAGGATGATCCGCCAGCGTGTGGCGGCGCTGCGGGCGGCGCTGCCGGCCAGGGTGGCGCTGCATTATGCGATGAAGGCCAATCCGTTCCCGCCGCTGCTCGCCCTGATGGCGGGGCTGGTCGACGGGTTCGATATCGCCTCGGCCGGGGAGCTGGCGCGGGCGCAGGCGGCCGGCGTGCCGGGCGGCCGGATCAGCTTTGCCGGGCCAGGCAAGCGCGATGACGAGATCGCCGATGCGATCGCCGCCGGGGTCACGCTCAATCTCGAATCGGAAGGCGAGGCGGCGCGCGCGCTGGCGATCGGCGCGCGGCTCGGCCTCCAGCCGCGCCTGGCCGTGCGGGTCAACCCGGATTTCGAGCTGAAGGGATCGGGCATGCGGATGGGCGGCGGCGCGCGCCCGTTCGGCGTCGATGCGGATCGCGCGGCGGCGCTGGCCCGGCAGGTGATCGCCGCCGGGGCGCAGTGGCGCGGCTGGCACATCTTCGCCGGCTCCCAGTCGCTCGACACGCAGGCGATCATCGCCGCGCAGGCGCAGACGGTGGCACTGGCGGCGCGGCTTGCGGACGCGGTCGGCGCGACCCCACCGCTGGTCAATCTGGGCGGCGGGCTGGGCGTGCCCTACTTCCCCGGCGATGCGGCGCTGGATATCGGCGCGATCGGCGAGGCGCTGGGGGCGGCGCTGGAGCGACGCCCCGCCAGCCTTGCCGGGAGCGATTTCGCGATCGAGCTGGGGCGCTATCTGGTGGCCGAGGCGGGCGTCTATCTGACCCGCGTGATCGACGTGAAACAGAGCCATGGCGAACGCTTTGCAGTGGTCGATGGCGGGCTGCATCACCAGCTCGCCGCCAGTGGCAATTTCGGCACGGTGGTGCGGCGCAACTATCCCGTCGCGCTGGCCAATCGCTTTGGGGCGGCAGCCGTGGCCGCGCCGGTCACGATCGTCGGCTGCCTGTGCACCCCGCTCGACCGGCTGGCCGATGCGGTGGCGCTGCCGGCCGTCGCGCCGGGCGATCTGGTCGCGATCTTTCTGGCCGGCGCCTATGGCGCGAGCGCGAGCCCGGCCGCGTTTCTGGGGCATGAACCGGCCGTCGAGATGCTTGTCGACGACGACTGACCGCAGATTTGCTTCTGCCCCCTTTCCGCGCGGCGCCGGTCCGGCCTATGGGTTGTCCGGCAATATGCTGCGCCGTGCCCCATGCCGATCCGGAGATTCTCGGACAATGTATCATCAATATTATCGCCTGACCGGACGCCCCTTCGAGAGCGCGCCCGATCCGAGATATTATTTCGAGAGCGGCGCGCACCGCAAGGCGATGGCGTATCTGGGCTACGGGCTGGCGCAGGGCGAGGGCTTCATCATCGTCACCGGCGCGGCAGGCACGGGCAAGACCATGCTGGTCGATCGACTCATGGCGACCATTGATCCGCGCCGGTTGATGGTGGCGCAGATCGCCGGCGGGCAGGGGGAGGGCGACGATATATTGCGCCTGGCCGCGCGGGCGCTTGGCGCGACGATGACGGATGAAGGCGGGCCGGGCGAGGCGCGGCGGCGGATCGAGACCGCCCTGCACCAGCAGGCGCGCACGGGGCGGCGGGCGCTGCTGGTCGTCGATGAGGCGCAGGCGCTGGGGGTCACGGCGCTGGAGGAATTGCGGTTGCTGGGGGCCTTCGAGCTTGGCGGGCAGCCGCTGCTGCAGATCTGCCTGATCGCGCGGCCGGCCTTTCGCGAGCGGCTGGAGGAATCGCGCGCGCTCGAGCGGATTCGCGAGCGCGTGATCGTCACCTGCCATCTCGATCCGCTGCCGCAGGATGAGGTGGGCGCTTATATCGCGCATCGCCTGACGGTCGCGGGCTGGAGCGGCAATCCGCAGTTGACGCCGTCGGCGCATGCCCTGCTGGCGGAGGCGAGCGGCGGCGTCGCCCGGCAACTCAATCTTCTGGCGAGCCGGGTGCTGGCGCGCGGCGCGGCCGAGCGGCTGGACCTGATCGACGAGCATGTGGTCGCGCGGATATCTGCCCCCGCGGCCGACGACATGGACCGACCGGCGCGTGCGGCCGGTGTGGAGGAGGTCGACCTGACGGCGCTGCGCGCGCTGCAGGGCGAGGTGCAGGCCTTGCGCGGGATGCTGGCGGATGTCGCCATCGCGACGATCCCGCAGCCGGAAAGTCCCCCGCTGGCCGAACTGCACGCCCGGCTCGCCCGCGCGGAAACGCGGCTGGAGGAGCAGGATGAGGTGCTGCGCCGCATCCTCGCCAAGCTGCTCGAATGGGTCGAGCGGGATAATCGCCATGGTCCGTTCGCGAGCCGGGTCGCCTGATCGCTGGCGCGCGGGGGGACGGCGCGGAGGCAAGAGAGCGTTTGGCTTGCCGTGAAAAGCCTCTAGGACGCGGCCCATGGGCGGTATTGCAGGGATTTTCCACATTGAGACGGCCAAGCCGGTCGACGAGGCGCGGGTGCGGGCGATGCTGGCGCCGATGGGGCATCGCGGGCCGGCCGGATCGGCCGTGTGGAGCGCGCCGGGCGTAGGGCTTGGCCATGGGCGCCTGAGCGCGGCCGATGCGCAGCCCATGGTCGCGGCGCAGGGCGATATCGTCGCGGTCTGCGATGGCGTGATCCACAATGCCGCCGCGCTGCGGAGCGACCTGCAGGCGCGGGGGCATGCGTTCCGCACCCATGGCGCCGGCGAAGTGCTGCTGCATGGCTGGCGCGAATGGGGCGAGCAGCTGGTCGAGCGGCTGGAGGGGGCCTTTGCCATCGCCCTGTTCGATGCGCGGACCCACGCCCTCTGGCTGGTGCGCGACCGCGTCGGCGTGAAGCCGCTGCATTATGCGACCCTGGCCGATGGCAGCCTGATCCTTGCCTCCGAGTTGAAGGGCCTGCTCGCCCATCCCGGCCTGCGCCGGACGGCGGACGTGACGGCGGCCGCGGATTATATGGCCCTTGGCTATGTGCCCGACGATGCCTGTCTGCTGCGCGGGGTGCGCAAGCTGGCGGCCGGCGCGGCCATGTTGGTGAGGCGCGGCCAGCCGCTGCCCGCGCCGCGCCGCTATTGGGAGCTGAGCTTCGCCGAGCGCACGCGGGCGCGTGGCGGCACGCTGGAAGACGCGCTGCGGGAGCGGTTGCGCGGGGCCGTCCGCGCGGCGATGGCCGGCGATGAGCCGGCCGGGGCGCTGCTGTCCGGCGCGGTGGAGAGTCAGGCCGTGGCGGCGTTGATGGCGGAGACGAGCGCCGCGCCGCTGCCGACCTGCACCATGAGCCTTGCCCCGGCGGCACCGGGCGAGAGCGGCCATGCCGAGCGGATCGCGCGGCGGCTGGGCAGCGATCATCACCGGGGCCGCATCACCACCGATGATCTGGTCCTGATCGACCGGATCGCGGCGCAGACGGATGAGCCGCTCGCGGATGCTGCGGCGCTGCCGTTCCTGCGGCTATGCGAGCTGGCGCGCGGCTCCATGACGGTGGCGCTGTGCGGGGGCGGGGCGGATGACGCGTTTGCCGGCGCGGCGCGGCATCTGGCCGGGCGGCGCGATGCGCTGTGGCGGGGCCTGTTGCCCGCGCCGGCCCGCTCGACGCTGGGGCGTGCGCTCGGCCGCCTGCCGCGCGTCGGGGCCGGGCTGGCCGATCTCACCCGGGATGGCGTGGAGGCCTGTGGCGCGGCCATGGCGGTGACACCCCCGGCGCTGCGCACGCCGCTGTGGAGCGATGCGGCGCGGCGCGCGCTTGTCGGCTATCGGCCGGAAGAGCGCATGATCGCCGCGATGCGCGCGGCTCCGGCGCGGGGGCTTCTCGACCGCATGCAATATGCCGATATCCGGATCGCCCTGCCTGCCGCCGGTCTCGTGCGGATGGACCGGATGAGCATGGCGGCGGGGCTGGATCTGCGCGCGCCGCTGCTCGATCATCATGTGCTGGAGTTCGCGGCCCGGCTGCCGGTGCGGCGGCGCATTCATGGCCGCTCGGGCAAATATCTGCTGCGCAAGGCGATGGAGCCGCTGTTGCCGCTCGATACGCTCTATCGGCCGGACAGCGGCCTGGCCCTGCCGCTCGATGACTGGTTCCGCACGACGCTGGCGGGGGAGGCGGGGGCGCTGGCCGGCGGCTCGGCGCTGGCGCGGTGCGGCTGGTTCGACATGCGCCGCATCGCGCGGATCGTAGAGGCGCATCGCAGCGGCGCGGCCGATCAGGGCCGGCTGCTGTGGCAATTGATGATGCTGGACCGGGCGCTGGGCCGGCTGTTCGGCCTCGCCTGACCGGCGGGCTTAACCGGCGGGCTTAACCGGGATAGTCCGCGCGGATGAAATAGAGCCCGTCCGGCGGCGCATTATGGCCGAGCGCGGCGCGGTCGCGGGCCTCCAGCGCGGTCTTGATGTCGCCCGTCGCCCATGTCCCCATGCCGACCAGCGCGAGGCAGCCGACCATCGAGCGCACCTGATGATGGAGGAAACTGCGCGCGGCGGCATGGATGATGATCCGCTCGCCGGTGCGCGTCACGTCGAGCCGGTCGAGCGTGCGCCATGGGCTGTCCGCCTGGCATTGGGTGGAGCGGAAGGTGGTGAAATCATGCTTGCCGACGAGATGTTGCGCGGCGTGGTGCATGGCCTGCGCATCGAGGACCTGCGGTACGCGCCAGACCAGCCCCTGCTCGAAGGTGAGCGGTGCGCGGCGGTTGAGGATGCGATACTCATAAGCGCGGCGCAGGCAGGAGAAGCGGGCGTGCCAGTCGTCCGGCATGATCTCGCAGCCGATGATGGCGATCGGCTCCGGGCGCAGATGGGCGTTCACCGCTTCCATCAGGCGGAAGGGCGTGATTGCCCGGGCGAGGTCGACATGGGCGCGCATGGCCAGCGCATGCACCCCGGCATCGGTGCGGCCGGCGCAATGGATGGTCGCCGGCTGCCCGGTGATCCGCCCCAGCGCGTCCTCGATATGCTGCTGGACGCTCGGCCCATGTGCCTGCCGCTGCCAGCCCATATAGGGGCGGCCGTCAAACTCGACCGTGAGGGCGAAACGGGTCATGCGCGCTCGAAGCGCGTGCCGGCGGCCATGGCAAAGCCGCGCAGCAGATCCGCGGGGGCCATCGCCCCCTTGCCGGCGCGCTGGACGAGGGTGGGGCGCAGTGAGCCGTGCGCGCCGCAGCCGATCAGCAGCCGGTCGTCGAGGATCAGGCCGGGCTCGCCGGGCTGGGCCTCAATGGCGGCGGCGAGGATGCGGATGCGCTCGCCCTGATAGCTCGCCCAGGCGCCCGGCGCGGGGTTGAAGGCGCGGATCTGGCGTTCGGCCGCCTGCGGACCGGCGGCAAAATCGATCCGGCTCTCCGCCTTGTCGATCTTGTCGGCATAGGTGACGCCGTCCTCCGGCTGGATGCGCGGCAGATAGGCCGCCGGATCGGCCAGCACCCGCGTCATTAGCGCCGCGCCGGCCTGCGCCAGCTCGTCGGTGAGCTGGCCGGCGGTCTTGTTATCGATCGGCGTGCGCGCGGTGGCGAGCATCGGGCCGGTGTCCAGCCCCTTGCCCATCGCCATGATGGTGACGCCGGTCTCCTCGTCGCCTGCGAGGATGGCGCGGTGGATCGGCGCCGCGCCGCGCCAGCGCGGCAGCAGCGAGGCATGGACATTGAGGCAGCCGAGGCGCGGGGCGACAAGGACCGGCAGCGGCAGGATGAGGCCGTAAGCAGCGACCACGGCCGCATCCGCCTCCAGCGCGTCGAAGGCGGCCTGCTCCGCCTCATCGCGCAGGGTGAGCGGCGCGCGCACCGGCAGGCCGAGCGCTTCCGCACGGGCCTGCACCGGGCTCGGCCGGGGCGCCTTGCCGCGACCGGCCGGACGCGGCGGCTGCGTGTAGACCGCGACGATATCATGCCCCGCCGTGACGAGCGCATCGAGCGTCGGCACCGCGAAATCGGGCGTTCCCATGAAGATGATCCGCATGGCCTCTCTGAAACGCTTGTAACCCCGCAGCGCAAGCCCTTATTTGAGGGCATGTCATCACCCGAGATCGAAACGCTCACGCAGGCGCTGGCCCGGTTGCCCGGCCTTGGCCCCCGCTCGGCCCGCCGCGCGGTGCTGCATCTGCTGCAACGGCGCGAGGCCGCGCTGGAGCCGCTGCTGCGCGCGCTGGAGGTCGTCAATGAGCGGATGGTGCAATGCGCCATTTGCGGCAATGTGGATACGATCGATCCGTGCGGCATCTGCGGCGATCCCCGGCGGGACGCGCGCGCGCTCTGCGTGGTGGAGGATGTGGCGGACCTGTGGGCGCTGGACAAGTCCCGCCTGTTCCCCGGTCGCTTCCATGTACTGGGCGGCCGGCTCTCCGCGCTGGACGGGGTGCGGCCGGAGGATATCGCCATCGCGCCGCTCGTCGCGCGGGTGGCGGCGGGCGGTATCGACGAGGTGGTGCTGGCGATGAACGCCACGCTGGAGGGGCAGACGACCGCCCATTATATCGCCGAGCGGCTGGAGGCCTATCCGGTGCGCCTGACACAACTGGCCCATGGCGTGCCGGTGGGCGGTGAACTGGATTATCTCGACGAGGGCACGCTGGCGCAGGCGCTGCGTCAGCGCCGGCCGATCGAATGACCGGCGCGCCATGCCGCCGGGCGGGCGGAAACGGGCTTTGCGGGTGAGTCGATCAATATGATCGGAACAAAACACCAACGGAGTTCTTGATCTGGCGCGCCGGGTTCCATATCTCCCTCACCATGGCCATCAGACCGATCCTTGAGACCCCGCACCCGATGCTGCGGACCATTTCGACGCCCGTCGAGGCGATCGATGACGAGTTGCAGACGCTGATCGACGATATGTTCGAGACGATGTATGCCGCGCCCGGCATCGGCCTCGCCGCCGTGCAGATCGGCGTGCCCAAGCGCGTGCTGGTCATGGACCTGCAGGAGCCCGAATCGGACGAGGAGGACGCGCCGGTCATCAAGAACCCGCTGGTCTTCATCAACCCGCGCATTCTTGAAGGCTCGGCCGACCAGTCCGTCTATAGCGAGGGCTGCCTTTCCGTGCCCGATCAATATGCCGAGGTCGAGCGCCCGGCGCGCATCCGCGCCAGCTGGATGGACCGGCAGGGCCGCATTCGCGAGGAGGAGCTGGAAGGGCTGCTCGCCACCTGCCTCCAGCATGAGATGGACCATCTCGAAGGCATTCTCTTCATTGACCATCTTTCGCGCCTGAAGCGCGACATGATCATCAAGAAGCTGTCGAAGGCCCGCAAGGCGGCCTGAGCGCGGCGCTCGTTCGCGGGCGTGTCCCCGGTTCATTGGCCCGGATCGCACGCCGCTCGCCGCAGTCCCACAATCGCCAGATATGAAAAAGGGCGACCGCCGGTGCCGGGGTCGCCCTTTTTTCATGCCTGGTGCAGCAACCCTCAGCGCTGGCCGATCGGCACATAATCGCGCTGCGCCGGGCCGGTGTAGAGCTGGCGCGGGCGGCCGATCTTCTGCTCGGGATCGGAAATCATCTCGTTCCACTGCGCGACCCAGCCGACGGTGCGGGCGAGCGCGAAGAGCACGGTGAACATGTCGGTGGGGAAGCCCATCGCCGAGAGGATGATGCCCGAATAGAAATCGACATTCGGGTAGAGCTTCTTCTCGATGAAATAGGGGTCGTTGAGCGCGATCTGCTCCAGCTCACGCGCCACGTCGAAGATGGGGTCATCGACGCCCATCACTTCCAGCACTTCCTTGGCGGTCTGCTGCATGACCTTCGCGCGGGGGTCGTAATTCTTGTAGACCCGGTGGCCAAAGCCCATCAGGCGGAACGGGTCCTCCTTGTCCTTGGCGCGGGCGATATAGGCCGGGATGCGATCGACCGTGCCGATTTCGCGCAGCATATTGAGCGCAGCCTCGTTGGCGCCGCCATGGGCCGGGCCCCACAGGCAGGCAATGCCCGCCGCGATGCAGGCGAACGGGTTCGCGCCCGACGAGCCGGCGAGGCGGACGGTCGAGGTCGAGGCATTCTGCTCATGATCGGCGTGGAGGATGAAGATCTTGTCCATCGCCTTTTCCAGCACCGGATTGGCGACATAATCCTCGGCGGGCACGGAGAAGCACATGCGCAGGAAATTGGCGGTGTAGGACAGGTCGTTGCGCGGATAGACGAAGGGCTGGCCGAGCGAATATTTGAACGCCATCGCCGCCAGCGTCGGCATCTTGGCAATGAGCCGGTGGCTCGCGACCATGCGCTGATACGGATCGGTGATGTCCGTCGAATCATGGTAGAAAGCCGAGAGCGCGCCGACCACGCCGCACATCACCGCCATCGGGTGCGCATCGCGCCGGAAGCCGCGGAAGAAGATGGTCAGTTGCTCATGCACCATGGTGTGGTGCGTGATGGTGTCCTCGAAGGTCGCGAATTCCTCAGCGCCGGGCAGTTCGCCGCGCAGCAGCAGATAGGCGACTTCCATGAAGCTGGAATGATCGGCCAGCTGGTCGATGGGGTAGCCGCGGTGCAGCAGCACGCCGGCATCGCCGTCAATATAGGTCAGCGCGGAATCGCAGCTGGCAGTGGAGGTGAAGCCGGGATCGTAGGTGAAGAGGCCGGTCTGGGCGTAGAGTTTCCGGATGTCGATGACCCGTGGGCCGACCGAGCCGTTGAGAACGCCGTAATCCAGCTCTTTACCATCGATTGTCAGCTTTGCTTTGCTGTCGCTCATGCGCATGTCCCTATGTTCATTTGCGGCCCGGTCAGTGCGTGGCCTGGTCGTCCAGCCGACCAAGCGTCTCTTCCCGTCCAAGGTGATAAAGCACGTCGAAAATTCCGGGTGATGTGGTTTTCCCGGTCAATGCGGCGCGCAGTGGCTGAGCCACCTTGCCGAGCCCAAGCCCGGCATCCTCGGCCACGGCCCTGACCGCGGCTTCGATCGTTTCCAGCGACCACTCCGGGCCTGCGCGCAAGCGATCCGCCACGGTTCCCAACAGGGTCCGCGCGGCATCGTCTAGCAACTTTGCGGCGGCTTCGTCGACAGGAATCGGCCGCGCGGCGAAGAGGAAGGCGGCGCCATCCGTCAACTCAATGATGGATTTGGCGCGCGGCTTGAGCGCCGGCATGATGGCGGTGATCTGCGTAAGGCGCGCGGTGGCGGCATCTTCGTCGAGCGGCGCCATGCGCGCGGCGACGAGAGCGGCCAGCCGCGCATCGTCCGCCTCGCGGATATAATGGCCGTTCAGATTTTCCAGCTTCTTGATGTCGAAGCGCGAGGGCGAGCGGCCGACGCCGTCCAGATCGAACCATTCGATCGCCTGCTCGCGGCTGATGATCTCATCGTCGCCATGGCCCCAGCCCAGACGCAGCAGATAATTGCTCACAGCCTCGGGCAGCAGGCCCAGTTCGTCGCGATAGGCGTCCACGCCCAGCGCGCCGTGGCGCTTGGAGAGCTTGGCGCCATCCGCGCCGTGGATCAGCGGCACATGGGCATAGAGTGGCGCGGGCCAGCCCATGCCGTGGATGATGCCGAGCTGGCGGAAGGCGTTGTTGAGGTGATCATCGCCGCGAATGACGTGGGTGACGCCCATATCATGATCGTCGACGACGACCGCGAGCATATAGGTTGGCGTGCCGTCCGAGCGGAGCAGGACCATATCGTCCAGCTCGGCATTCTGCACGACGACGCGGCCCTGCACGAGGTCCTCGATCACCGTCTCGCCCTCGCGCGGGGCCTTGAGGCGGATGACGAACGGCTTGTCGCCGCCCTCGGCCGGGTCGCGGTCGCGCCAGCGGCCATCATAGCGCATCGGTTGTTTCGCCGCGCGCTGCTGCTCGCGCAGGGCGGTCAGTTCCTCGGGCGTGGCGAAACATTGATAGGCATGGCCCGTTGCCAGCAGCGCATGGGCGACTTCCGCATGGCGGGCGGCGCGGGCGAACTGGAAGACGGGCGATTCGTCGCCGGCCAGGCCCAGCCAGCTCAGCCCGTCGAAGATCGCCGCGATCGCCTCATCGGTGGAGCGGGTGCGGTCCGTATCCTCGATGCGGAGCAGGAATTTGCCGCCATGATGGCGCGCGAACAGATAGTTGAACAGGGCGGTGCGCGCGCCGCCAATGTGCAGATAGCCCGTGGGCGAGGGCGCAAATCGCGTGACGACCTTGTCTGTTTGTTTCAGTCCGTCAGTCACGCTATGCCTATGCTCCCTTGATCAGGACGGGGGCTCCGCCTTGACGATGAACGCCCCTAGCACGGCTTTTTCACTCCGACAAATAGCGCTGTTGCGGCGCAGCAAGCGGGGCCTTGCACAGCGGGTTCGCCGGATGGCCGAGCGGGCGGAACGGCTGCTGGAAAGCGAGCGCGCGCAATTGCCGCTCTGGGCGCCGGTCATGCTTGGAGTCGGCATCTGCGTCTGGTTCGCCTTGCCGACCCCGGCCGGCTGGATCGCATGGGTTCTCGGATGCCTCGGCGTTGCGGTCGGGCTGGGCAGCGTCGCGCGGGGCGGGCGGCTGGCGCATATGCTCGTCATCGCCGCCCTGCTCGGGGCGGCGGGGTGCTTGCTCGTGTGGGGCAAGGCGGTGCTGGTGGGCGCGCCGCCGCTGGCACGCCCCGCGATGGTGGAGGTGGAGGCGCGGGTGCGGTCGGTTGACTGGCAGGCGGCGCGGGGGCTGATGCGGCTGGACCTCGCTCCGGTCGCCCGTCCGGACCTGCCCGCGCGCCTGCGGGTGAATGCGCAGCCGGCGCAATTGCCTGAACGGCTGGCGGCCGGTGACCGCATCACGGTGCGCGCGCGGCTGATGCCGCCGGCACCGGCCTCGCTGCCGGGCGGCTATGACTTTGCCCGCCGCGCCTATTTTGACGGGATCGGCGCGACCGGCCGGGCACTGGGTGCGGTGGAGCGCGTGAACGAGGCGGCCGGAGAGACGGGCGGAGCCGGGTTGGCGGGCCTTCGGCAGCGCCTGGCGGAGCATGTGATGTCACGGCTGCCGGGGCCGCCGGGCACGATTGCGGTCACGCTGGCCAATGGCGATCAGGGCGGCATCAGCGAGAGCGACGCGGAGGCGATGCGGCGCAGTGGCCTTGCGCATCTGCTCTCGATCAGCGGGCTGCATGTCTCGGCGCTGATCGGCGGGGTGATCTTCATCGTCTACCGGCTGCTGGCGCTCTGGCCGGCGTTCGCCTTGCGCTGGCCGATCATGCTCGTCGCGGCCTGCGTGGGGGCCGTCGCCGGGATCGGCTATACGCTGCTGACCGGATTGCAGGTGCCGACCGTGCGCTCCTGCATCGCGGCGCTGCTGGTCATTGCCGGGCTGGCGCTCGGGCGCGAGGCGATCAGCCTGCGGCTGGTCGCGACCGGCGCCCTGATCGTGATGCTGTTCTGGCCGGAGGCGGTGATCGGCCCCAGCTTCCAGATGAGCTTCGCGGCGGTGGCCAGCCTCATCGCTTTGTATGAATGGGCGCCGGCGCGGGCGTTTTTCGAGCGGCGCGAGGAGGGATGGGGCAAACGCGTCGGTCGCAATATGGCGGCGCTGGTGATCACCGGCCTGGTGATCGAGATCGTGCTGGCGCCGATCGCCTTTGCGCATTTCCATCGCGCCGGCCTGCTCGGCGCGGTCGCCAATCTCATCGCCATTCCGCTGTCCAGCTTCGTCATCATGCCGGCCGAGGCGGCGGCGCTGCTGCTCGATCTGGTCGGATTGGGCGCGCCGGCCTGGTGGATCACCGGCAAATCGATCGAGCTGTTGCTGGCGGTCGCCCATCTCGTCGGCGGGCAGCCCTATGCGATCACCCCGGCCCCCTCGACGGGCGCGGCGCCCTTCGTGGTCACCATGGTGGCGCTGCTCTGGGTGATGCTCTGGCGCGGTCGTTTTCGCGCGCTCGGCCTGCCGGTGGCGGCGCTGGGGCTGGTCTTCACGCTGCGCGCGCCGGTGCCCGATGTGCTGGTGACCGCCGATGGCCGCCATGTCGCGGTGCGCACGGATGATGGCGGCATGGCCCTGCTGCGCGAGCGGGCGGGCGACTATGTCCGCGCCTCGTTGTCCGAAGCGGCGGCGTTTGGCGGTGACTTCAGCGCGCTGGCGGATATGGAGACGGCGCGCTGCTCGCCGGATCTGTGCATGGTGGCGCTGTCCGGCGGCGCGCAGGCGGGCGGCGTGGGCGACGCAGGGGGGACCAGTGCGGGCACCATGCCCGTGCAATTGCTGGTGACGCGCTCCAGCCTGCTGGTCCCCTATGTGGATTTCATTGCTGCCTGCGCCGCGGCCGATCTGGTGATTGCCGATCGCCGGTTGCCGCAGGGCTGCACGCCGCGCTGGGCGAAGCTCGACCGGCCGACGCTGGCCGCGATGGGCGGCGCGAGGATCATGATTGCGCAGCGGCGCATCATCGGCGGCCGCGAGCCGGGTGATCGCCATCCATGGGTGGCGCGCCCTGCGGTGAAGGCGGCAACGGCGCCCCGCCCCTGATGAAAGCCAGCATGATCTGCGGCAGGCTCAGGCGTGCGGGGAGCCGGAACCGGCCGGAGCCACCGCTGCGTGCAGGGGGGGCTGGCCGGCCGTCCGCCCTAATTGTAGCGCCGCAGCAATCCCGCGAGCCGGCCCTGAATGCGGACCTGATTCGCGTCGTAGATTTGCGGCTCATAGTCGCGATTGGCGGGGTCGAGCCGGACCTTGCGGCCCTCATGGTGGAGATATTTGAGCGTGGCCTCGGTCTCGTCGATCAGTGCGACGACGATCTGCCCGTCCCGCGCGACGTCCGTGCGCTGGATCAGCGCGAAGTCGCCATCGAAAATGCCGGCCTCCGCCATCGAATCGCCGGACACTTCCAGCGCATAATGGTCGCCCGCGCCGAGCAGGGCGGCCGGCACGGAGAGCATCGTGCGATCTTCCAGCGCCTCGATCGGCAGACCGGCGGCAATGCGGCCATGCAGCGGGATCTCGATCACGTCATTGGCCGGCGCGGGCATCGCGCGGGCCGATGCGGCGGCCGGCGGGCGGCGCAGCGGGGTCACCACCGCGTCGGCGGCGGCGACGGGCGTGGCCGGCGCCATGCCATCGGGCAGTTTCACGATCTCAAGGGCGCGCGCGCGGTTCGCGAGGCGCCGGATGAAGCCGCGCTCTTCCAGCGCGCTGATCAGCCGGTGAATGCCCGACTTCGACTTGAGGTCGAGGGCTTCCTTCATTTCCTCGAAACTTGGCGAAACGCCGCCCCGGTCGAGATGCTCCTTGATATAACAGAGCAATTGCTGTTGCTTGACGGTCAGCATGACGATCCCCATGGCTGGAACGGACGGTGAACGTTTAGGAAACGAATCGGGCCAAGTCAAGCGAAGCCCCGGACGGCGCGCCGCTGCATGTGGCGGCGCCACGCGGGGGCGCAGGGGAAGACGGGAGAGGGGATCGGGATGCATGCGTTCAAAACAACCGCCTCGCCGGTCGGGCGGCTCACGCTGGTGGCAAGCCGGGATGCGCTGATCGCCATTCTCTGGGAGCGTGATGCGCCGGGCCGGGTGCGGTTGCCGGCGCTGACGGAGCAGGCCGATCATCCACTGCTGATCGAGGCGGAACGGCAGCTGGCCGGCTATTTTGCCGGAGAGCGCCGGGCGTTCGATCTGCCGCTCGACTTCCGGGGAACGGCGTTTCAGCAGATGGTCTGGACGGCGTTGCTGGACATTCCGTTCGGCGAGACGCGCAGCTATGCGCAGATTGCCCGCGCGATCGGCGCGCCGGCCGCCAGCCGCGCGGTCGGGGCGGCCAACGGGCGCAATCCGCTCTCGATCGTGGCGCCGTGCCATCGCGTCGTCGGCGCCAGCGGTGCGCTGACCGGTTTTGCCGGCGGACTGGCGGCCAAGCGCTATCTGCTGGGACATGAGGCGGGCCACGACTTATGGAGCCTGCGGTTGCCGATGGCGCGGTCCGGTCGGGCCGGTCGGTGACGGGTGCTCCGGTTTTTCCGCCCGCCGCTTTTCCTTGTGATCGGCGGCGGGATCATCCAAGCTCGCCACAGGGACGAATGCGGCCATGAAATCACCTTCCCCCAATGACATGCGCATGGAAGACGGTTTCTTCCTCGCGCTGGTCATTCTTGTCTCCGTTGCTTTTGCGTTCCTGATCCGGCCGTTCTTTGCCGCGATCCTGTGGGCGGTGGTGGCCGCGATCCTCTTCGCGCCGCTCAACGACAGGCTGCGCGCGTGGATGCGGGGCGGGCGAAACCGGGCGGCGTCGCTCACGCTGTTGCTGATCGTGCTGCTGGTGATCGTGCCGGCGATCATCCTGGCGATCGCGCTCATTCAGGAGGGGGCCGTCGTCTATGGCCACATCCAGTCCGGCGAGATCGACTTTGCGCGGATTTTCGATCAGTTCCGGGCCAGTCTGCCGGGCTGGGCCACCGGCCTGCTCGATCGCAGTGGCCTCACCAATCTCGACGCCGTGCAGGAGATGCTGGATGGCAGCCTGCGGGCCAGCTTCCGCACGCTGGCCGGGCAGGCGCTGCAAATCGGGCAGGGCGCGTTCAGCTTCCTGGTTGCGCTGAGCGTGATGCTCTACCTCACCTTCTTCATGCTGCGCGATGGCGAGAGCCTGAGCCGGCGGGTGAGCGAGGCCGCGCCGCTGCGGCTGCAGGCGCGGCAGGCGCTGGTCCAGCAATTCGTGGTGGTGGTGCGCGCCACGATCAAGGGCAGCATCGTCGTCGCGATCGTGCAGGGGTTCATCGGCGGGGTGGTGTTCTGGCTGCTGGGCATACCCGGCGCCCTGCTCTGGGGCGTGATGATGGCCTTCTTCTCGCTGCTGCCGGCAATCGGCACGGGGCTGGTGTGGGCGCCGGTCGCGCTGTATCTCATCGTCAGCGGGGCGCTCGTCAAGGCGGCGATCCTGATCTTCAGCGGGCTGTTCGTCATCGGGCTGGTGGATAATCTGCTGCGCCCCGCGCTGGTCGGGCGCGAGACGCGAATCCCGGATTATGTCGTGCTGATTTCGACGCTGGGCGGCATCGAGCTGTTCGGCTTCAGCGGGCTGATTGTCGGGCCGATGATCGCGGCGCTGTTCATTTCGGTCTGGAACATAGCGGCGCTGATGCGCGTTCCACCTCCGGAGCCGGCGGCTGCGGGCGTGCCCCGTCGCCGGAAAGGCACGTCACCTGAACAGGGAGATTTGCCATGACATCCGCTGAACCGCCGTTCCCGGCCACGAGCCGCTCCAGCACCGGCTGGCGCTGGATGCTTGGCTACGGCCTGATCGTCATCATCATCGGCTTCGTGGCGTTGATGAACCCGCTGGCGACGGGCTTTGTGACCGGGCTGTTGCTGGCCGCCATGCTGGTCACTTACGGCATTCTCGCGGTGGTGTCCGCCGCGGCCTCCTTCGCCGAGCGGGGGCGGTGGATGGAGCTGGCGCTGGGGCTGCTCGCGCTGGCGGCCGGCATCTTCATCTTCTTTTCGCCCTATATCGGCGCGCTTTCGCTGGTGTGGGCGACGGGTTTCTGGCTGTTCATCTCCGGCGTGCTGCAGCTTGGCGGGGCGGTGCGGTTCCGGGTCGACCGGTTCTGGCGGGTGGTTCTCGGGGTGGTCGATCTGCTGCTCGGCCTGCTGCTGCTGTTCGCCGGCCCTTTGACCGGCCTTGCCTTTCTCGCCCTCATGGTCGGCATCAGCTTCCTCTTCAGGGGGGTGTTCCTCATCACCCTGGCGCTGAGCCTGCGACGGGCTGCCCGCGAGACATGATCCTCCTGCGGGGCGCGCTGGCGCTGGGGCTGATCATGGGCGCGACGGCGGTCTCGGCGGCCGATACGCCCGATGGCATCTGGCGCAACCCCAAGAACAGCGTCCATGTGCGGGTGGCGCCGTGCCGGGACAAGCTGTGCGGCACGGTCGTGTGGGCGAATGACAAGGCCAAGGAGGACGCGGCCACGGGGATGGACGAGCCCCTGGTCGGCTCCATGATCTTCCGGGATCTGGTGCGCCATGACGATAGCTGGCGCGGCCGGATCTACGTGCCCAACCGGGGCCGGACATTCTCCGGCGCGATCCAGGTCATCGACCGTGTCACGCTGGAGGCCAGAGGCTGTATCCTCGGCGGCCTGTTCTGCAAGTCCCAGCTATGGACGCGAATCGGCGATTGAGCGGGCCTGCCCGGCTGCCCTGCCGTCCGCATGGCGGGCGGGGCGGGCGGGCCTGCAATCTTCTCGCTGCCGGGCCATCGCGCGTCTTGCCTTGGTGCGGGACTGCGCCTATATGCCGTTTGCTTTCCTGACATCGTTACGGAGTTGGGGTCGGCGCCGCGAGGGGCCGGCGGCGGGGCGGCTTGCCGTTCGGGCACTATGATTTTTTGGAGCGCTTGCGAGCGCGGAAAGCTGGAGACGGGATGGCGGACATGGACGCCCTCAATGCGATGATCGAGGCGGAGGCGCAGGCGCTCGGCTTTGCGCTCGTGCGCGTGATCCTGTTTGGCCGCGACGATGATCGCACGCTCCAGATCATGGCCGAGCGGCCCGAGACGCGCCAGCTCGGCATCGACGATTGCGCCGCGCTCTCGCGCCGCGTGTCGGAGCGGATCGACGAACTGGAGGCGCAGGGCCGCGATCCGATCGAGGGCGCCTATCGGCTGGAGGTCAGCTCGCCCGGCATCGACCGGCCGCTCACCCGGCTGAAGGATTATGCCGACTGGGCGGGCCATGAGGCGCGCGTGCTGTTCGTCGAGCCGGAGGCCGGCCGCAAGCAGGTCAAGGCCATTCTCGCCGGCGTCGATGGCGACACCGTGCTGCTCGATGATCCCAAGTCCGGGCGCATGACCGTGCCCCTTTCCAACATCCAGAGCGCCAAGCTTGTGCTGACGGACGCGCTCATTTCTGCTACTGTCCCGCTCTCCACCGAGGGCGCGGACGAGATCGTCACCCAGGAACAGGAAGACTAATATGGCCAACGCCATTTCCGCCAACAAGGCCGAGCTTATCGCCATTGCCAATTCGGTGGCGGCCGAGAAGATGATCGACAAGGCCATCGTCATCGAGGCGATGGAGGACGCGATCCAGCGTTCGGCGCGCTCGCGCTACGGGGCCGAGAACGACATCCGCGCCAAGCTCGATCCGGAGACGGGCGATCTGCGTCTGTGGCGCGTGGTCGAGGTGGTCGAGCAGGTCGAGGATTATTTCAAGCAGGTCGATCTCAAGGCCGGGCAGAAGCTCCAGCCGGGCGCGTCGGTTGGCGATTTCATCGTCGATCCGCTGCCGCCGGTCGATCTGGGCCGCATCGATGCGCAGTCCGCCAAGCAGGTCATCTTCCAGAAGGTGCGTGACGCCGAGCGCGAGCGCCAGTTTGGCGAGTTCAAGGACCGCGCGGGGGAGATCATCACCGGCGTCGTCAAGTCGGTCGAGTTCGGCCATGTCGTCGTCAATCTCGGCCGCGCCGAGGGTGTCATCCGCCGCGACCAGCAGATCCCGCGCGAAGTCGTGCGCGTCGGCGATCGCGTCCGCGCGCTGATCCTCAACGTGCGGCGCGAGAATCGCGGGCCGCAGATTTTCCTGTCGCGCGCGCATCCCGACTTCATGAAGCGCCTGTTCGCGCAGGAAGTGCCGGAGATTTACGACGGCATCATCGAGATCAAGGCCGCCGCGCGCGATCCGGGCAGCCGCGCCAAGATCGGCGTGATCAGCCATGACAGCTCGATCGATCCGGTCGGCGCCTGCGTCGGCATGAAGGGCAGCCGCGTGCAGGCCGTCGTGCAGGAGATGCAGGGCGAGAAGATCGACATCATCCCGTGGAGCGAGGATACGGCGACCTTCGTCGTCAACGCCCTCCAGCCCGCCACCGTCAGCCGCGTCGTCATCGACGAGGATGAGGAGCGGATCGAGGTGGTGGTGCCGGACGACCAGCTCAGTCTCGCCATCGGCCGCCGCGGCCAGAATGTCCGCCTCGCCAGCCAGCTGACCGGCAAGGCGATCGACATCATGACCGAGGCCGACGCGAGCGAGAAGCGCCAGCGCGAGTTCGTGCAGCGCTCCGAGCTGTTCCAGAACGAGCTGGACGTGGACGAGACGCTCTCCCAGCTGCTGGTGGCCGAAGGTTTCACCGAGCTGGAGGAAGTCGCCTATGTCAGCATCGACGAGCTGGCGAGCATCGAGGGCTTCGACGACGAGCTGGCCGAGGAGCTGCAGAGCCGCGCGACCGAGGCGCTGGAGCGCCGCGAGGCCGCCAATCGCGAGGAGCGCCGCGCGCTCGGTGTCGAGGATGCGCTGATCGAGATGCCGCATCTGACCGAGGCGATGCTGGTCACGCTAGGCAAGGCGGGCATCAAGACGCTCGACGATCTGGCCGATCTGGCGACCGACGAGCTGGTCGCCAAGCGCCGCGTCGATCCGCGCCGCCGCCGCGAGCAGCAGGAAGACAAGGGCGGAATCCTCGCGGCCTATGGCCTCAACGAGGAAATGGGCAACGAGATCATCATGGCGGCCCGTGCGCACTGGTTCGAGGACGAGGCGCCGGTTCAGGCCGAGGCTCCGGCCGAGGCCGAGGCGCCCGCGCAGGCGGAGGATCAGCCCGCGACGTCCGAAAGCGAGGGCAGCTGATGCCCTATGTCAAGATCGAGGTGATCGAGGGCATCACGCGGGATCAGAAGGCGGGTCTCGTCGCCGATGTCACGCAATCCCTCGTCGATCGTCTCGGCAAGCGGCCCGAGCAGGTGTTCGTGGTTATCCAGGAGGTGTCCGCGGATGACTGGGGCGCGGCCGGCCAGCTGGTGTCGGCGCGTGATGCCCCGCGAAGGGAGGACGCCAATGCTGCGGTTCCTTCCCAATGAGACGCTGACGCGCGACGCTGCGCAGAGAAGCCCATGGGATGCATGCGCGATGGCGGATGCGTCGGGCGCGGTGGTGCGCGCATGAGCGAGCGGCGCTGCATCCTCACTGGCGAGCGGGCCGATCCCGCTCACCTCATTCGCCTGGCGATCGCGCCGGACGGCACCGTGCTGCCGGACGTGCGCGCCAAGGCGCTCGGGCACGGCGCATGGATCGGCGTCAGCCGGGCCGAGCTGGAGCAGGCGATCGTCAAGGGTCGCCTCAAGGGTGCGCTCGCCCGCGCCTTCAAGGGCAAGCCGCTGACGATCCCGGACGATCTGCCCGAGCGGATCGATGCCGCCTTGCGCGCCGATGTGCTGGCGCGGCTGGGGCTGGAGGCGCGCGCGTCCAGCCTGATGAACGGCTTCGACAAGATCGACACGGCGGCGCGGCGCGGGCAGGTTCGCCTGCTGCTGCACGCCAGCGATGCGCGCGAGGATGGCCGGCGCAAGCTCGACCAGGCCTGGCGGGTCGGTGAGGAGCGTGAAGGCGAGTCTTTTGGCGGGCAAAGCTTGCCGGTGGACCGCGACGCCCTATCTGTGGCATTAGGCAGGCACAATGTCGTCCACGTCGCGGTGACGGACGCTGCTGCTGCGGATCGCCTCGTCGGTCTGCTCGGCCGCTGGCAAAGCTATCTGGGATGCGCTAACGCGGCGCCGAGCTCCGGTTCGGCTGACCGCGATCCCGTGGGGGACGCCCCAACGGCGACGGCGTGAAGACGAAGAATTCGGACGGGCTGCATGCCCGGCTGGACGGAAGATGAAGGGTTAGATTGCGTCGATGAGTGACAATAGGGAAGACAAGCCGACCTTGGGCCGCAAACCGCTGGGACTGAAGCGGACGGTCGAGGCTGGCCAGGTGCAGCAAAGCTTCAGCCATGGCCGCAAGAATACGGTCGTGGTCGAGGTGAAGCGCCGTCGCGTCATCGGCAAGCCCGGTGAGGCCGAGGCCGCGCACCCGCAGGAAACGGTGGCCGCCGCGCCGCCGCCGCCCCCTGCCGCGCCGCAGCGCCCCGCTCCGCCGCCACCACCCATGCGCCGTCAGTCCGCGACGGAGAGCCTGATGAGCCGGCAGGAAATGCAGGCCAAGCTGCTGCGCGAGGCGGAAGAAGACCGCATGGCGTCGCAGGAAGAGGCGCGCCGCCGCGAGGAGGCCGCCCGTCTGGCCGCCAGCGAGGAAGAAAAGCGCCGGGCGGAAGAGAATCGCCGCGCCGAGGAGCAGGCTGGCCGCGAGGAAGCCGCAGCGGCTGAACCCGTCGCGACGCCTGAGGCGCCCGCTGCTGCTGCCCCGGCGAGCGCCGAGACGGCCGCACCCGCCGGCGAGGCCGCGCCTGCCGCGACTCCGGCTGCGACCCCCACGCCGACTCCGGCGCCGCGTCGCTTCACGCCGGTGGCCGCGCCCAAGCGCCCCGAGCCCAAGCAGCCCGAGCGGCCCAAGCGCAACGCCGGTGGCGGCGGCGGCGGCGATGATCGCCGCCAGTCCGGCCGGCTCACCGTCAATCGCGCGCTGGCCGATGATGACAGCGCCCGCGCGCGCAGCCTTGCAGCGCTGCGCCGTGCCCGTGAGAAGGAGCGTCGCTCGCATTCCGGCGGCAAGTCGCAGCCGCGCGAGAAGCAGGTTCGGGACGTCGTGGTGCCTGAGGCGATCACGGTGCAGGAGCTTGCCAACCGCATGGCCGAGAAGGGCGCCGACCTCGTGAAGGCGCTGTTCAAGCTCGGCATGCCGGTGACCGTCAACCAGACGATCGACCAGGATACCGCCGAGCTGCTCGTCGAGGAATTCGGCCACCGCATCCAGCGCGTGTCCGACAGCGATATCGAGATCGACACCTCCGCGGACGTCGACGCCCCCGAGACGCGCCAGCCGCGCCCGCCGGTGGTCACGATCATGGGCCATGTCGATCATGGCAAGACCAGCCTGCTCGACGCGCTGCGCGGGGCCAATGTGCAGGCGGGCGAGGCCGGCGGCATCACCCAGCATATCGGCGCCTATCAGGTGAAGACG
>Ga0182747_1000063_pt1 | contig 114571 bp, 109 predicted proteins | sample eDN3rd30CBELigBY_FD_128526 | JGI IMG/M metagenome (GOLD analysis project Ga0182747, IMG submission 128526) | Enriched backyard soil microbial communities from Emeryville, California, USA - eDNA 3rd pass 30_C BE-Lig BY (version 2) (version 2) | ecosystem: Environmental > Terrestrial > Soil >...
CATCCGCTCCCAAGCTGCATCGCTCAGCACCAATCGATCCATCACGCCCAACGCCGCCTCCAAAAGACAGCCTTGAATCAGACTTTGCCGAAAATGGGAATCCTAAGAGTCCACACAACCTAGAGCGGATCGCCATTCACAAGATGACGTGCCGACAATGGTGGATTTTCATCACCCGCCGCGCAGCGTGCGAACGCCAAGTGAGCACCGGACGTGCGGACAGACGCCATTTGGAGGCCGTCAGGGCTGAATGTCGTTCCACCCTGGCCGGATACCCTGCCTGCCCCGGCACGGAGTTTCGCTTCGCTTCCGCTCCAAGCCAGTCTAGAACCACCGCGACCACGCCAGCCCGAAGAGGAAGCCCATTGTCGATCCGCATGCCGGCCCCGGACCCGTCCGTTCTTGCCCGCCGCGCGGAGATCGTCGCGGCGCTGCGGCGGATCGTGCCGGGTGACGGCGTGGTGTCCGAGCCGGCCTTGCTGCGCGCCTATGAGAGCGATGCGCTGACCGCCTATCGCCAGCCGCCACTCGCCGTCGTGCTGCCCGAGACGGTGGCGCAGGTCTCGGAAACTCTCGCCTGGTGCCATGCGGCCGGGGTGCGTGTCGTCCCCCGCGGGGCGGGCACATCACTCTCCGGCGGGGCCTTCCCGCTGGCCGACGCCGTGCTCGTCTCGATGGGCAAGTTCAACCGCATCCTCGCCATCGACTATGACGAGCGCCTCGCCATCGTGCAGCCGGGTGTCGCCAATCTCGCCATCACGCGCGCGGTCGAGGAGCGCGGTTTCTATTACGCGCCCGATCCCTCCAGCCAGATCGCCTGCTCGATCGGCGGCAATGTGGCGGAAAATGCCGGCGGCGTTCACTGCCTCAAATATGGCCTGACCACCAACAATGTGCTGGGCGTCGAGATCGTCCTCATCACCGGCGAGGTGCTGCGGCTGGGCGGCCGCACGCTGGAGCCGGCCGGGCTCGATCTGCTCGGCGTCGTCGTCGGCTCCGAGGGACTGCTCGGCATCGTCACCGAGGTCACCGTGCGCCTGCTCCCCACCCCGGAGACCGCCCGCGCCGCGCTGATCGGTTTCCCCAGCATCGAGATGGCCGGGCAATGTGTAGCCGATGTCATCGCGGCGGGCATCATTCCAGCCGGGATGGAGATGATGGACCGTCCCGCCATTCACGCGGCCGAGGCCTTTGTCCAGGCTGGCTACCCGCTAGACGTGGACGCGCTCCTCATCGTGGAAATGGACGGCCCGACATCCGAGTGCAGCCACCTGCTCGACGAGATCACGGCAATCGCGCAGGCCAATGGCGCCACCAGCCTGCGCCTCTCCACCGATGAGGCCGAGCGCCTGCGCTTCTGGGCCGGGCGCAAGGCCGCGTTCCCCGCCGTGGGGCGCCTCGCACCGGATTATCTCTGCATGGATGGCACGATCCCGCGCCGCCGGCTGCCGGAGGTGCTGCGCGGCATCAGCGCCCTGTCGGAGCAGCATGGCCTCGCCGTCGCCAATGTCTTCCATGCCGGCGATGGCAACCTCCACCCGCTCATCCTCTATGACGCGAACCAGCCCGGCCAGCTCGCCGCGGCGGAGGCCTTCGGCAGCGATATCCTGCGCCTGTGTGTTGATGTCGGCGGCGTCCTCACCGGCGAGCATGGCGTCGGTATCGAGAAGCGCGACCTGATGCCGATCATGTTCAGCGCTGTCGACCTGGCCCATCAGCAAGGCGTCAAATGCGCCTTCGATGCCGATCTGCTGCTCAACCCCGGCAAGGTTTTCCCCACGCTGCGCCGCTGCGCGGAACTGGGCCATATGCATGTGCATCACGGCAAGCTCCCCTTCCCGGACCTGCCGCGCTTCTGATGGCCATGATGCGCCCCGACACGATCGATCAGCTGTGCGATATCATCCGCGACGCGCGCGCTGCCGGTGGCAAGCTTGCCATCCGGGGCGGCGGCAGCAAGGCCGGGTTCGGGGCGCCGACCGGGGCGCCCCCGCTCGACATGAGCGCCTTCACCGGCATCGTCGACTATGACCCCGCCGAGCTGGTGCTCACCGTGCGCGCCGGCACGCCACTGGCCGAGGTGGAGGCCGCGCTGGCGGCGCAGGGGCAGATGCTCGCCTTCGAGCCATGGGACCATGGGCCCCTGTTCGGGCAGGCGGCGGGCCGTGCCACCATCGGCGGCATCGTCGTGGCCGGCGTGGCCGGGTCGCGCCGGCTGAGCGCCGGCGGCGCCCGCGATCATCTGCTCGGCTTCACGGCTGTTTCCGGCAAGGGGGAGCGCTTCGTCGCGGGCGGGCGGGTGGTCAAGAATGTCACCGGCTTCGATCTCGCCAAGCTGATGGCCGGCAGCTGGGGCCGGCTCGCCGCGATCACCGAATTGTCGATCAAGGTGCTACCTCGCCCACGTGAAAGCACGACCCTCGCGGCCGAGGAGCTCTGCGCGCCGGCCGCGCTGGCGCTGATGCTGCGCGCGCTCGGCTCGCCCGCCAGCATCGCCGCCGCCGCGCACCACCCCGCCCGGACCTTGCTGCGTCTGGAAGGTTTCGGTCCATCGGTCGAGGCGCGCTGCGATGCCCTCATCCGCCTGGCCGCGCCCGCTGTCACGCTCCAGCGGCTCCCCGAGGCGCAAGCCGCCGCCTGCTGGCAGGCCCTGTGCGGCGCCGCATCGCTGGATGGCCCGCTGCTCTGGCGCATCCACCTCCCCGCCTCGGCCGCCGCCGCTCTTGCCGACTGGCTGGCGGCGGCGGGTGCACGCTGGCTGATCGACTGGGGCGGCGCCTTGCTCTGGACCGATTGGGCCGGCGACCCTGCCACCTTGCGCAACCAGATCGCCGCGGCCGGCGGGCATGCCGCACTCGTCCGCGCGCCGGCCGATCTTCGCGCCCGCGTCCCCGCCCTGCATCCGCGCGCGCCCGGCGTCGCCGCGCTGGAAACCCGCGTCCGCCGCGCCTTCGATCCCGATGGCGTGTTCGAGACCGACCGGTTCGGGACAGCTCTCTGATGCAGACCAGTTTCCCGCCCGAACGGCTGGCGGACAGCCACATGGCCGCCTCCGAGAAGATCATCCGCAAATGCGTGCATTGCGGCTTTTGTGCGAGCGGTTGCCCGACGTTCGACCTGCTCGGCGACGAGCTGGATAGCCCGCGCGGCCGCATCTACCTGATGAAGACCATGCTGGAGACCGGCGCCACGCCCACGCCCAATGTGGTCAAACATATCGATCGCTGCCTCTCCTGCCTCTCCTGTGCGACCAGTTGCCCCTCCGGCGTGGATTATGGCCATCTGGTCGATCATGGCCGCGCCTATATCGAGCAACATTATCGCCGCCCGTTCGGCCAGCTCCTGCTGCGCGCGCTGCTCGCCGGGACGCTGCCCCATCCCCGCCGCTTCCGTCTTGCGCTAAAGCTGGCCGCGCTTGGCCGCCCCTTCGCACCGCTGTTCGAGCGGATCGCCCCGCTCCGGCCGCTGGCCGCCATGCTGGCCCTCGCGCCGCGCCATCTGCCCGCGCCGCCCGCAGCCGGCCCCGCCGTCGTGCCTGCGCCGCAAGGCCGCGTCGCGCTGCTGCAAGGGTGCGCCGAGCCGGTGCTGCGGCCGGACATCCGCTCCGCCACGCTCCGCCTGCTGGCGCGCTGCGGCCATGACGTCATTCTCGCGCCGGGCGAGGGCTGCTGCGGCTCGCTGGTCCACCATATGGGCCGTGAGACGCAGGCGCTCGACGCCGCGCGCCGCAATGTCGATGCCTGGATCGCACAGATGGAGGGTGCCGGGCTGGATGCGATCCTCGTCACCGTCTCGGGCTGTGGATCGACGATCAAGGATTATGGCCACATGCTGCGCGATGATCCCGCCTATGCCGACAAGGCCGCGCGCGTCTCCGCCATCGCGCTGGATATCAGCGAATATCTCGCCCGCATCCCCCTGCCGCCCGTCAGCACGGCGCCCACGATCACCGTCGCATGGCACCCGCCCTGCTCGCTCCAGCACGGCCAGAAAGTGATCGACGCGCCGCTCCGGCTGCTTCGCGCGGCGGGTTTCACCGTCCGCACCCCGGCCAACGCGCATCTTTGCTGCGGTTCGGCGGGCACCTATAATATGCTCCAGCCCGAACTCGCTCGCCAGCTCGGGGCCCGCAAGGCCGCCGCCATCGAACGCCTCGCGCCGGATGTCGTCGCCACCGGCAATATCGGCTGCATGACACAAATCGAGCTTCACAGCGGCCTGCCGACGGTTCATCTGGTGGAATTGCTCGATTGGGTCACGGGTGGACCGCGTCCGGCGGCCCTCTCGTCCGATCCGGGCTGAAAATTACGGCGGGGACAAGTCCGGCCTCCCGGAGGGGGGGGTGGGAGACCGGACCCGTCAGCCGACAGCCAGCGTGTGGGAGGGCGCCGCTGACGGCTTCCTTCCCCTTATATCGCGGCGTCTCGTCGACTCCGTCAAACCGAGATAGGAACGGATTTCTCCGTTGCAAGGGCCTATGGCCGGGCCGTCAAACCAGCCGCCCCGGCGCGCTCATCCGTTAAAGCCGGAGCCGCCCATGCCCGTGCCATGCCCGCTCGTGCCGAACAGCGGCAGCTTCTCCGGGCGTGTCGCGCTCGGATGCGGCCGCGCATGACTGGAATCGGTGCGGACCTGCGCATCGCCTTTCAGATACAGCCGGCCGTCCTCGATCCGGTCGACCCATTTCAGATCGATATAATGGTGCACCCCATCACTGGAATCGCTGCGCGTGAGCTTGAGAACATCGCCCGCGAGAGAGTCGACCGTGCCGACATGCTCATCGGCCGGGCCACGCACCTCCATATGCTCCTTGATCTGCGACTTCTCGAACATCATCGTTCTCCTTGGCTTTGGCTGCTGGAGAAACGGTGGTGAGCGCCATCCGTTCCGCGTCTGGCCGGGCGATGCGGCCAGCCGTGTCAGGCCAGCGCTTCACCTGCCATGCGAGCTGCCAGTCACCGCGGCGAGGCCGCACCTGCCCGCTCCTCCGCCGCCTCGTCTGCGCCACCAGCCTGCTCCCTCGGCCTGCTGCGCCGCCCGGCGCGTCCCAGTCTTTCCAGCGTGACCAAAGCCGGCAATTGCCACGCCATCGCGTCGTCCCTACATGAGGCTTATGACTCCACGCCGCCCCCTCCGCCTCGCCTGCATCATGCCGGCGCTGATCGCCCTTGCCGCCTGCGCGCGACAGAGCGCGGAGGCGGTGTCTGCCGCCCCCGGCACGCCCGGCTTCCTCTACGGGCTGTGGCACGGCTTCATCTTCCCGGTCGCCTGGCTGCTCTCGCTCGTCTCGGATCAGGTCGCCATCTATGCCGTGCCCAATGATGGCGGCTGGTATGATTTCGGCTACTTCCTCGGCATCGTCGTCTTCGGCGTCGGCGCACGGCACAGCACGCGGACCGTCTATCGCACCATTTATGTCGACCGGCGACGGATGCCATGACCAGCGCCGCGCTCATCATGGGCGGCGTCGCGGCCGCCTGCGCGGTTGGCGGCGGCGTGGTGCTCAGCCGGCCCGCTCGCAGCGAACCGGCCGTCTACGCCAGGCGGCTCAGTGCCACGATGCTGCTCGCCCTGGCGCTCATCCTCGCCCTGTTCACCTGGGGGCTGGAGCAGATCGGCGGCTGATCCGCAGGCTGCCGCGAGCCCGGCAAAGTCAAGGCCAGAAACATTATTTTTGCGCCCGAAAAAGCATGTGAGCCGCTAGACATTGTGGCAAATCGGCGTAGCATACCCCTCATATTGTAAATCCCGCAATCAACTCGGAGCTGGTCGTCATGTCGCTTTTGCAGGCCTCCAAAGTCTACAAGCCCTTTGAATACCCCTGGGCCTATGAATTCTGGAAGCGCCAGCAGCAGGTCCACTGGATGCCCGAGGAAGTCCCTCTGGGCGAGGATTGCCGCGACTGGGCGCAGAAGCTCTCCGACCATGAACGGAACCTGCTCACCCAGATTTTCCGCTTCTTCACCCAGGCGGATGTCGAGGTGCAGGATTGCTACAACGCCAAATATAGCCAGGTGTTCAAGCCGACCGAAGTCAAGATGATGCTGACCGCGTTCAGCAACATGGAGACGATCCATATCGCGGCCTACAGCCATCTGCTCGACACGATCGGCATGCCCGAGAGCGAATATTCGATGTTCCTCGAATATGACGAGATGCGCGCCAAGCATGATTATATGCAGGAATTCGGCGTCGATACGGATGAGGACATCACCCGCACCCTCGCCATGTTCGGCGGCTTTACCGAGGGCATGCAGCTCTTCGCCAGCTTCGCGATGCTGATGAACTTCCCGCGCTTCAACAAGATGAAGGGCATGGGCCAGATCATCAGCTGGTCGGTGCGCGACGAGACGCTCCATTGCGAGGGGATCATCCGCCTCTTCCACGCCTTCGTCGCCGAGCGCGGCTGCCTTACCAAGGCAGTGAAGGACGATATCATCGATTGCTGCCAGAAGACCGTGCGGCTTGAGGATGCCTTCATCGACCTCGCCTTCGAGCAGGGGCCGGTCCCCGGCATGACCGCCAACGAGATCAAGCGCTATATCCGCTACATTGCGGACTGGCGGCTCGGCCAGTTGGGCTTCAAGCCGGTCTATATGATCGAGGAGCATCCGCTTCCGTGGCTCACCCCGCTGCTCAACGGCGTCGAGCATGCCAACTTCTTCGAAACCCGCGCCACCGAATATTCCAAGGGCGCGACCCGCGGCAGCTGGAACGATGTGTGGGACAGCTTCGACAGCCGCAAGAAACTGCGCGCCAACGACGAACCCGCCGACATCGGCAAGGATGTCGAGGATATGTTCTCCAAGGCTGGCGTCGCCGCGGAGTAAGCCACCCGGCGCGCGCCCGCCGCGCGCCCATTTCCGGATCAGCTGCCCCGGCGCCGCCCTCCCTGTACCGGACAGCCCTGCACCAGCCGCGAGTCCCGACGCAAGCAGCATCAGCGCATGGGTCAGGGCGGCCGCCGGCCATCCGGGCATCAGCCGATCATCAATCGCCAAAGACCGGCCGTGGCCTGTTCCCTTTCCGCCACATGAACCGGCCGTAGCATCAGGTTCAGACATTCCGTTCTACACGTCAGTCCTGCCCTTTGGCAGGGCGCAAAGACAAGTCGGAGTGAGACAGATGTTTAAGGTGCTCAGGAACAGCATGGCCGCGATGGCACTGGGAGCAACCGTGATTGGCGGGCTGGCCGCCACGCCAGCGCTGGCACGCGACCATGATCGCGGCCGTCATGACAATGGCCGCCACCGGGGACATGACAAGCATTGGGACAAGCGTGGCCGCGACCGTGTCGTCGTCGTGCGCGAACGGCGCGCACCGCCCCGTGTCGTCTATGCCTATGACTGGAACCGGCCCGATCCGCGCTATGGCGGCTATTATGCGGAGCGCTATTATCGCGGCGGCTATGCCCCGGTGCGGGTGACGCGTGAAACCCGTATCTATCGCGGCCATGACAATCGCTATTATTGCCGCCGTTCGGATGGCACGACCGGCCTCATCGTCGGCGCGGCGGTCGGCGGCCTGCTGGGCGACCGCATCGATCAGGGCCGCTCTTCCATACTCGGCGCCGTCATCGGCGCTGGCGCAGGCGCGCTGATCGGCAAGGAGATCGACAGCGGCCAGGTGCAGTGCCGCTGACCTCGCCGGACGGCCTCGCCTGAGCGATCATCATGAGCCGGAGGAGGTGCGGCGCATCTCCTCCGCATCGCCTCGCTGCCAATCGGGCTGTGCGACCACCGGCATTCGCCCCAAAGCACGCCCGTGTCGACGCAAGGACGGGGCCGCCTTTGCGCCCCGCTCATGCTTGCGTGGACCACCCCTTAACGATTGATCGCATCCGATCCGGCCTGACCCACGGACTGGATATCCCGGCCCAGACCTTTCACCGTCGCGCAGGCGGACAAGGTGAACACCGCGCCGATCATCATTGCGATCAGCAACCGCCCCGTTTTCAGCCGCTCGATCATGTCAGTCCCTTTCTCATCCTGCGCGCGATGTTCCATAAAGCAGTGCCACTTGCAATCACTCCTGTTCGCCCCAATGATGAGAGGCAAGGCGCCGGCAGCGCGCCTGTCAGAAGGGGAAGAGCCACGGAGAAAAAGGCATGATTCCTGTCACCAACGAACATCGCAAGCAGGAGCTGCGCACATTGCTCGGCCAGATCCGCACCCATCCCTCGCGGGACTGGTCCCACGCACGCCAGCGTATCGTGATATTGCAACGGATGATCGCGGATGACGCGCAGCGCGGCGCGCGCGCCTGATCCTCTCCCGGAGGCGGCTCATCGCCCGTTGACACACCGCCGCTCAGGTCCATATCGGACAAATCCGTCGCCCTTTGCGCACCGCGCAACGCGTTGGATTCAAGCGGACTCTTGCCTTGCGCGCGCGTCCGCTCCATGCTGCACGTCAGGAAAGGACCGGTGCCGTCGCGCCGCGTCGAAATTTGGGAGGAAATAATGGCTGTGCGCATGCCCTGGGCATCCCGCCCGTCCGCGCTTGCCGTCTCGCTTTTGGCGCTACCACTCGCGCTGCTGGCGAGTTGCGGACCAAAAACCGCGGTGGAGCAGCCCTTCATCGCCAATATTCCGGCGCCCTTGCCGGATAATATTCCGTTCCTGGAGGTTCCGCCGCCGGCGCCCGTTCTCATCAACCAGAGCAAGGGTGAGGATTTGTGGCATCTGCGCTCGGGCCTCAACGTCGCCGTGCTGCTGTGTCAGGATGCCAATAACGCCGCGATGGTGGCTGCCTATAACCGCCTGCTGACCACCCATAAGGGCCTGCTGTCCAGCGCCGCCCAGACGGAAGTGGACCTGTATCGGTCGAAAGGCGGCAAAAAGTGGCAAGACGCCTATGACGACCATATGACCAAAATCTACAATGCCTATTCCGGCACCTTGACCCGTGACGCGTTCTGCGCCCGCTCACGCGCGATCCTCGATGAAGCCGGCGCCGCGACGCCGGAGTTGTTCAGCGAACACGCTACCGTGATGTTGTGGGATCTGAACAAGGCCGCCGGCCTGCCTGACCCGGACGGCAGGCTCGCCCGCGCCGCCGCGCTGGCGCAGACCGGCTCGGCCGCGCCACTGGTGCAGACATCGCAGGTAACGCCCCGGCCATGAGGAAATGGGGACGGTCAACGGCCGCCCCCCTTCCCAGAACAACCGTGCCGGCTCGCAGAAGGCCATCTGCCTGCGGGCCTGAACGCTGACGGAGCAGATGGTTCGCGAGCCCGGCCTTTCCGGCCAAGCCGCCCGCCTGAAGGAGACAGATGGGGCGCCGTAGCTGAGCGTCCGCGCGCGGAAAGGCTTCCCCAACGGCACATAAAGGCCGGCGAGGCTGCGCGCAGTCACGCCTCGGCCCGCCAACGCGCGTCACCGACACGCCTCATCTTTTGCGACGCCGCGTTCCCGGCCCTATTCGGGAATAGAGCCGTCCTCGTCGTCCATATCCTCTTCGCCGTCAAACGCGCCCATATCGATACGGCCGCTGCGATCCATGTCGGTCATGTGGTCGACAAGATCCTGCGCATCATCCGGGATGATCTGGGCCGGGTTGGTCTTTCCGCCATGGCTGCTCTCGCCGCTGCCCTCACGCCGACGCCAAGGTTGCCGCAGCGCATCCTCCGCGACATCCTGCGCCTGCGCGCCTTCATCGTCCTGTTCGGCGTTCTGCACATCGGGGTCGTTGATATCCGTCTCCGGCGGACTGGCCGATTTGCGCGGTGTCATGAGTGCGTCCTATTTGTTGATTGCCTCTTCGCCGGCTTGCCCGACTGATTGAATGTCCTTGCCAGCGCCCTTCACCGTCGCGCAGGCATTGAGCATGAGCGTAGCGCCAATCAGCATGGCGAAAATGACGTTGCGTCTCATCAGTCGTCTCCTTCGGTTCATGGGATATAACGCACCGCATCCGCTTCGGTTGCGCAGGGCGGATCGGCGAGCGTGTCTTCCGGCGGCCGGCAAACCGCCCGCGCCTGCCCGGACGCGGTCATCGCGCGGCCTGCGCGCTGTCTCCCCATCGCCTCTGCCGCAACCAGATGATGCGCCGGCCCGATTGACGCAGGCAACAAGTCGCGGCAGGAGCAGCCCATGGCCGAAACGACCCAGACCACCGCGCGCAACGCGCTTGACCAACCGCCCTCCTTTAAGCGGCGCGGGCTGCTCTTTGTGCTGTCCTCGCCCTCGGGCGCCGGCAAATCGACCATTTCGCGCAAGTTGCTCGCGGATGACCCGGGGCTCAACATGTCGGTTTCGGCAACCACACGGCCGCCGCGCCCCGGCGAAGTGGATGGCAGGGATTATCATTTCGTCGACCTCGCCCGGTTCCGGGAGATGACGACGGACAATCAGTTCCTCGAATGGGCCCATGTCTTCGATCATCGCTACGGCACCCCGCGCGCACCGGTCGAGGCGATGCTGGAAGCCGGCCATGACGTACTGTTCGACATCGATTGGCAAGGCGCGCAACAGCTCCACCAGCTGGCCGGCGGCGATGTCGTGCGCGTATTCATCCTGCCGCCTTCCATGGTGGAGCTGGAACGCCGCCTGCGCGGGCGCGGAACAGACAGTGATGATGTGATCGAGCGCCGCATGGCCCGCTCGCATGGCGAGATCGCGCACTGGGACAGCTATGACTATGTGCTCGTCAATGATGATGCCGAAGCCTGTTTCGCCAAGGTCCGCACCATCCTGCACGCCGAGCGCCTGAAGCGCAGCCGCCAGACCGGCCTCATCGGCTTCATCCGCAAGCTCGGCCGCGACGACTGACCCCGTGCGCCCGGCAGGGCCGGGATTGAAGACGGGGCGACCGCCCTGGCGGAGTCAGCCGTTCGATCATCGACGCATCCGGATGACGGCCCGGCCCGCAGCCCATGACTTGCCCGGTAAAGGCATGAGAGCGGTTTCAGACACCGCTCCGCCGGGCAGATTTCTCGGATTTCCCGTTCTCCTGCTCCCGCGTCGCAGCGGGGCGCGCCCGCGCAGGCCGAACGGACGGAGAAGCACCTGCCCACTTCCGCCAGCAGGCAGGAAACTTTCATCGCTCCGCCGCACGGGCTATAGCCATGCCCAGCGCCGGGAACGTCGCCACACCTCGGCGCGTTCTGAGCATGAAGCACGCCCTATGTCCGAGACCCGCCCAAAAAGGGGAAGCCCGATCATCGACCTGTCCCACGAAGGACTTGCCACGCCTCCTGTGGAGGACCTTACCGCCGCCAGCCTGTTTCTCGACCTCGACGGGACGATGCTGGAACTGATCGATCAGCCGGATCAGGTGGTCGCCGATGCCGCCTTGCAGGCCCTGCTCGCGCGGCTGTCCGATCGACTGGCGGGTCGCCTCGCCATTGTCAGCGGCCGCTCCATCGCGCAGATCGACGCGATTCTCGGCCCTGTCGCGCAGCACCTCGCCGTCTCCGGCAGCCATGGCAGCGAGCATCGCTGGCGCGGTGTCGCGGCCCACCCCGTCCGTCCGGCCACGCTCGATGAAGCGCATGATCGGTTTCGGGATTTCGCCGATGCCCATGCCGGCGTGCTGGTCGAGAATAAGAGCTTCGGCGTCGCGCTGCATTATCGCATGGCCCCTGCGGCCGGCGCCGAGGCGGAGGCGCTGGCCGCGGCATTGGCCGAACAGCATGACCTTCACCTCCAGCCCGGCAAGATGATGACCGAACTGCGCCTGCCCGGCGGCGACAAGGGCAAGGCTATCCAGATGCTGATGAGCCGCCCACCCATGGCCGGCACCAGGCCATGGTTCGTGGGGGATGATGCCACGGACGAGCCCGGCTTCGTCGCCGCCCACGCGCTCGGCGGCGCCGGGGTACTGGTCGGTCCCCGCCGGCCGACCGCGGCGCTCTATGCGCTGGCTGATCCCGCGGCCGTGCGGACCTGGCTCGAAAGGCTGCTGGCATGAGCGCGACGCTGGATCTGTGGCCGATCGGCAATTGTCAGGTCTCCGCCCTTGTCGACCGCGCCGGGCGTTTCGTGTGGGGCTGCGTGCCCCGCGTCGATGGCGACCCCGCTTTCTCCTCCCTGCTCGACCCCGCGCCGCGCGCCGGGGAAGGCGCCCGCGGCTTCTGGGAGATTGACCTGGAGGATTGTGTCGAGACCAAGCAGTTTTATCTGCGCAACAGCCCGGTGCTGGTGACGCGCCATCGCGACAAGGCCGGCAACGCCGTCGAGATTACCGATTTCTGCCCGCGCTACGCCCGCAACGGCCGGATGTTCCGCCCCGTCGCCTTCGCGCGGATCGTCCGTCCAGTCGAAGGCTCACCGCGCATCCGCATCCGCCTGCGTCCCGCATGCGACTGGGGCGCGAAGGACCCCGAGCGCACGCGCGGCACCAATCATATCCGCTATCTGCTCGACACCATGACGCTGCGCCTCACCACCACCGCGCCGATCGACTGGATCGAGGATGAGCGCTTGTTCCGCGTCGAGCAGCCGCTACATTTCTACCTCGGCCCGGACGAGAGCTTTGCCGACGATCTGCGCCCGGCGATGGACGTGATGCTGGATCGCACGGTGCGCGAGTGGCAGAGCTGGGTGCGCGGCCTTGCCACCCCGGTCGAGTGGCAGGACGGCGTGATCCGCGCCGCCATCACGCTCAAGCTCTGCCAGCATGAGGAAACCGGCGCGATCGTCGCCGCGCTGACCAGCTCCATTCCCGAACATGCCGATAGCGGCCGCAACTGGGATTATCGCTACTGCTGGATCCGCGACGCCTATTATACCGTGCAGGCCCTCAACCGGCTCGGCGCGCTCGATGTGCTGGAAGGCTATCTCGAATATCTGCGCAACATCGTCGACAATGCTAGGGGCGGCCATATCCAGCCGCTCTACGGCGTCGGCGGCGAGGCGAGGCTGGAGGAGCGCATCGTGCCCGGCCTTGCGGGCTATCGCGGCATGGGCCCGGTGCGCGTGGGCAACCAGGCCTATGAGCAGATCCAGCATGACGCCTATGGCCAGATCGTCCTCTCCAACACGCAGAGCTTCTTCGACCAGCGCCTGTTCCGCATGGGCGGCGTCGATGATTTCAACGCGCTCGAAGCGGTCGGCGAGCGCGCCTGGGCGATGCATGATGTCGCCGACGCAGGCCTCTGGGAGCTGCGCACCAAGGCGCATGTCCACACCTATTCCGCCGCCATGTGCTGGGCGGCGTGCGACCGACTCGCCAATGCGGCCACCGCGCTCGGCCTCCCGCGCCGCGCCGCTTTCTGGCAAGGCCGGGCCGATACCATCCACGCCACCATCGAGCGCGCGGCATGGCGGCCGGAGACGCAGCGGATGTCGGCCACCTTCGGCGGCGATGATCTGGACGCCAGCACGCTGCAATTGCTGGAGCTGCGCTTCTTCACCCCGGATGATCCGCGCTTCGCCACCACGCTGGCGGCGGTCGAGGCCGGGCTGCGGCGCGGCAGCACCATGCTGCGCTATGCGACGGAAGATGATTTCGGCCTGCCCAGCACCGCCTTCAATTTCTGCACCTTCTGGCTTATAGAGGCTTTGCATGCCACCGGCCGCACCGCGGAAGCCCGCGATCTGCTGGAGGAAATGCTGAGCCGCCGCACAGCCGCCGGCCTGCTCTCCGAGGATATCGACCCGGTCACCGGGGAATTATGGGGCAATTACCCCCAGACCTACTCGCTGGTCGGCCTCATCAATTGCGCCGTGCTGCTGAGCAAACCGTGGAGCGCCATCCGATGACCCGTCTCATCGTCATATCCAACCGCGTCAGTCCGCCCGATGGCGAGGGCAGGAGCAATCAGGGCGGCCTTGCCGTCGCCCTCTCTTCCGCCCTGCGGGAGACCAACGGCATCTGGTTCGGCTGGTCCGGTCACGAGATCGACTCGTTCACTGGCCAGATCAACCTCTCGCGCACGGACGGCGTCACCACCGCGACGATCGATCTGGAGGCGCAGGATGTCGAGGAATATTACAACGGATTCGCCAACCGCACGCTCTGGCCGCTCTTCCACGACCGCACCGACCTTGCCGAATATGAGCGCGGTTTTGCCGGCGGCTATGCCCGCGTCAATGATCGCTTCGCCGAGACGTTGCTGCCACTGATCGCGCCCGATGACGATATCTGGGTGCATGACTATCACCTCATCCCGCTCGGCCGCGAATTGCGCGAGCGCGGCGTCACCAACCGCACCGCCTTCTTCCTGCACACGCCATGGCCAGTGCTGCGCCTGCTGCTCTCGCTGCCCAGCCACCGCCAGCTGGTCGAGACGATGTTCGCCTATGATCTCATAGGCTTCCAGTGCCAGACCTGGCTGGACAGTTTCCTCCATTATGTGCGCGACCAGTTCGAGGACGCGCAGGTCGATGAGCAAGGCACGATCACCATCGCCGGCCGCCGCGTGCGCGTCATTGCCTGTCCGATCGGCCTCGACACGCCGGAATTCAAGGCCAGCGCCGCCAGCGCCGAGGCGGAGGAAGCACGGCAGGCCTTGCTGATGAGCCTCGATGGCCGCCAGCTCATCATGGGTGTGGACCGGCTCGACTATTCCAAGGGGCTAGAGCAGCGCTTCAACGGCTATCAGCGGCTGCTGCTCGATCATCCCGGCTTTCAGGAGCAGGTCTCCCTCTTGCAGATCGCCCCGCCCTCGCGCGAGGATGTGGCCAGCTATCAGGATATCCGCAAAGAACTTGAAGCCCTCTCCGGCCATATCAACGGCGAGTTCGCCACCGCTTTTTGGGTGCCGCTGCGCTACGTCAATCGCGGTTATGACCGCATCCTCCTCGCCGGCCTCTATCGCGCCGCGCGCGTCGGGCTGGTCACGCCGCTGCGTGACGGCATGAACCTCGTCGCCAAGGAATATGTCGCAGCGCAGGACCCGGAAAACCCCGGCGTGCTCGTCCTCTCCCGCTTCGCCGGCGCGGCCGAGCAGATGACCGCCGCCCTGCTCGTCAACCCGTTCAGCCCGGAGGAGCTGTCTGACGCGCTGGCACAGGCGCTGCGCATGCCGCTGGCCGAGCGCAAGGCCCGCTGGCGCGCGCTGATGGAGACGGTGGAGCAGCAGGATGTGCGCTGGTGGCTGCACCGATTTCTTGATGCCCTACACGGCAAGGCCATAGGTCCGGTGACGTCCCCGGCCGCCTATCCGGCCACCATTGTCGGGGAAGGCGCTGGCCGTGATCCCGCGCATGCCCCACGCTTCATCGCCCAGAACGACTGAACGCCCTCGCGCGCGGGTCGACCCGCGTTGGGAGACGGTCGTCGGCGAACATGGTCGCCTCCTGGTCCGACGGCCCATTGGCCAGCTTCGCCTTGACGAAGGCCAGCACGCACAGCGCACAGGCCGCCACCGGCAGCAGCAGCGCGAGGAAGAAGCCGCCGCTCGACACCTCCCGGCCGATCAGCCACGCGCCGGCCATCGGGCCCGCCATGGCGCCCAGCCGCGCAACGGTGACGGCAAGGCCGATCCCGGCAGAGAGCATCGCCTGCGGATAGATGTTCGCCGCCACCGCCGGCAGCGCGATATGGGCGCCGCCCACGCCCGCGCCGATCAGCAGCAGGATCGCGCCCCAGCCCAGCGCGCCGGGCGCGACGAAGGCCAGCGCGATCAGCCCCAGCGCCACCACGCCATAGCCGGTGAGCAGCGCGCCATTGGTGCGCTGCCTGTCAATCTGCGTCGCCAGCGCCAGCCCGCCAAACAGCCCGCCCAGTTGCACAACCGAGGCCAACAGCGAGGCGGACTCAAACGCAAAGCCGCTGCGCTGGAGGAGCGTCGGCAGCCAGCTGCTCAGCATATACATGGTGAGCGCGTTGAAGCAGAACAGGCCGGAGAAGATCGCCGTGCGCAGCAGCAACCCTTGGCCGAGCGGAGCCAGCACCGGAATATCCGTCCAGTGCCAGCGGCGGTCCTTCGCGGCTGACACAGGCGCTTTGGGTTCCGGCATCGGGATCTGGCGCAGGCACAGCGCCACCAGCAGCGTCACCGCAATCATCAACACCGCCGGCACATAGAAGCTCGCCTGCCAGCCATAGGCATTGGTGAGCGCGGGCACGACAATGCCCGCCCCCGCCGCACCCACCGGAATGCCGCAGGACACGACCGTCATCACACTGGCGCGCCGCTGCGCCGGCACCACCTGCGCGAGAATGGCGAGCACATTGGGCAGGCAGGCGCCCAGCCCCGTGCCGGTGATGAGCCGCCACCAAAACAGCTGCGACAGGGACGTCGACCACGCCGTGCCAAGCGTGGCGAAAGCGATGATCGCGAGCGACACCACCGTGGTCAACCGCCGTCCCAGCTTGTCACCGAGCGGCGCGAACAGAAAAGCACCGATGCCAAGGCCGATCACCACGGCGGAAAGCGCCGGGCCGAAACTTGCCGGCTCCACCCCCCACAGCTGCGAGAGTTGCGGCACGATGAGCGGCATCGCGCCGATATCATATCCGTCGATCACCATGATCGCGACGCTGAGCACGCCCACGAGGAGCAGTTGCACAAAGCTGGCGGACGGGCCCGCGCGCATGGTTGCTTCCGTCGCCCCGCTCATCTCTCTCCCCCGCCGTTCATCCGCCGGCTGCTTTCGCCGGAGCCCATGCATTTTATGTCCGGACATGTCTGGGCAGCAAACCCCGCCAGCGCAAGCGCTTATGCCGCCCGCGCCTCCCGCGCCGCTGCCGCAGGCGGCCTGCCGAGGATCATGTCGGCCGCCTTTTCGGCGATCATGATCACCGGCGCATTGGTGTTGCCGCGAATGATGCACGGCATGGACGACGCATCGACCACGCGCAGTCCCGCTACCCCGCGCACCTGCAGACCGGCATCCAGCACCGCATCCGGCCCGCCCCCCATCGCGCATGTGCCGACCGGATGGCCGCCGCTCATCACCGTGGCGCGCAGCCAGCCGTCGATCGCGTCATCGCTCGTCGCATCCAGCCCCGGCGCCAGTTCGGCCGCGACAAGCGAGCGCGCCGGTTCGGTCGCGAAGAAGCGCCGCATGAACCGCACGGCTTCGCGCAATCGCCGCCGGTCCCCCTCCGCGCTCATGAAGTTGAGCAGCACGCGCGGCAGCGCCTCGGGCGTCGGCCCGCGCAGGCTCACCACGCCCCGACTCTCCGGGTTGAGCAGCAGCACGCCGGCCGAGAACTGATGCCCCGCGCCCTTCCGCCAGCCGGGGAACCATGGTCGCGCCTGATAGCTGGAATGGACGATCTGGAATTGCAGATCCGGCCGCGCCTGCGTGGCGTCCGAGCGCAGGAAGCCCTGCACGGACATCGGGCTCTGCGCCATGGTGCCGGTGCCGAACAGCGCCCAGCGCACCGCATTCCACGCCAGCCGATCAACCCGCAGCCGATCATCGAACGCGACCGGCCCGGCCGCCGCCCAGAAGCTGAGCGCAATCGGATGATCCTGCAAGTTCGCGCCGACGCCGGGCAGGTCGACGAGCGGCGTCACCCCCATCTCGCGCAGATGCGCGGCCGGGCCGATGCCGGAGAGCATCAATATCTGCGGCGAGTTGATCGCCCCCGCGCTCAGGATCACCTCCCGCCGGGCGCGTATCTCATGGACTTTCCCATCGCGCATGAAGGCGATGCCCACGGCCCGGCCCGCCTCGATGATGATCCGCGTCACCAGCGCCTTCGTCTCCACCCGCAGGTTCGTGCGCCGCTTCACCGGATCGAGAAAGGCGCGCACCGTGCTGTGCCGCCGCCCGTTGCGGATGGTGCAATCAGGAATCCCGAAGCCGTCGGGCCGCGCCACGTTGAAATCGTCCGAGACCGGATAGCCCAGCCGCTGCGCCGTCTCGACAAAGGCCGGGAACAGCAGCGGGTCGGGTGCCATGGCGGAGACATGCATTTCGCCCGAGCCGCCATGCTCCGCGCTTTCGCCGCGCCAGTTCGTTTCGGATCGCTTGAAATAAGGCAGCACATCCTCATAACCCCAGCCGGGCAGGCCGCGATCGCGCCAGCCATCATAATCCGCCGCCGCGCCGCGCACATACATGGTGCCGTTGATCGAGGAACAGCCGCCGAGCAGCTTGCCGCGCGGCACCGGCTGGGTGCGCCCGTCCATATGCGGATCGGGCTCGCTCTGATTGCCCCAGATGAAGCGATCCATCGCGGAGGCCTGCATCCAGGTGAGCGGCATGTCGATCATCGGGTGCCGGCACTCGCCGCCGGCCTCGATCAGCACCACCTGCACGCCGGGTTCCGCGCTCAGCCGGTTGGCCAGCACGCAGCCCGCGCTGCCCGCGCCCACGATGATGAAATCCGCTTCGCTCATGGCGCTGATGATCCTCTCCGCCGGGCTTGCACGCGCCCGGCAGAACCGGTCATAAGTCCGCCATACCACAACACAAGGGGAGAGCGGCATGGGCTATACAGCGGCGGAAGAAGCCAACCTCAAACTGGTCCGCGGCCTGTTCGCCGACGTGCTGAACCCGATGGATTCCAGCGCGGTCGATCGCTTCATCGCGCCCGGCTATATCCAGCACAATCCGTCCGTCGAAACCGGCAGCGCGCCCTTCAAGGCCTTTCTCGACCGGATCAAGACGCTGAACCCGCAGGGCGTGCACGATGTGAAGCGCATGTTCGCCGATGGCGACCATGTCATCGTCCACTATCATGTCCGCCGCTGGCCGGGCGATTCCGGCTGGGCCGTGATCGACATCTTCCGCATCGAAAACGGCCTCGTCGCCGAGCATTGGGACGTGGTGCAGGATGTGGTGGCCGGCAGTGCGAACGCGAACGGAGTATTTTGAAGGGGCGCGATTGAAGCTGCGATGGGTGGTTAGCCGCCGTTCGAGATGATGCCGACAGCGAAGCGTCGGCCGGTTTCGTGCCCATTTGCCAAGCCGCCCGCCGAGCCTGCCACCGGCCTCACCCGCCGACCATCGCCTCCGCCTCGATCTCCACCTTCCACTCCGGCCGGTAGAGCCCGGCGATGGCGACCAGCGTGCCGGTCGGCCGCGTCGCACTGAGAGCGCGGGAGAAGGCCGCGCTGACGGCGTCCGCATCGGCGATGTCGGTCACATACATGCGCACGCGCACCACATCCGCCGCCGTGCCGCCCAATGTCTCGATATGGCGGATGATCTCGGCGAAACACATGTCCGCCTGATCGCCCGCGTCCGGCGGCACCGTGCCATCCGGCGCGGTCGCGGTGATGCCGGAGACGAGGATGCGGTCCCCCACCCGCAGCGCGCGCGTGAAGCCGATCTGCTCCTCAAATGGCGAGAGCGGCGGAATCCGGCGGCGTTCACTCATCTGTCTGTCCTCCCCCTTATCGACCCGATCATTCTGGCCGATCTTCCTCGGGAAGGCCAGCCTCTGCCGCCACCGGATCGAGACCATGTGCCAGTGCATCCTCGACCGTCTCCAGCCAGACGAATTCCAGCTTGCCGCGCGTGCTTTCGGGGATGTCGTCATAGTCGCGCCGGTTGCGCGCCGGCAGCATCACGCGGGTAATCCCCGCGCTCGCCGCCGCGACGACTTTCTCCTTGATCCCGCCCACCGGCAGCACGAGGCCCCGCAGCGAAATCTCGCCGGTCATCGAGGTATCGCTACGGATCGTGCGCCCGAGGAACAACGATGAGAGCGCCATGAACATCGCCACGCCCGCGCTCGGCCCATCCTTGGGCGTGGCGCCGGCGGGCACATGGACGTGGATGTCATTCTCCTCGAACAGCCTGGGTTCAATCCCCATCGACACCGCCCGGCTTTTGACCAGACTGAGCGCCGCCTGCGCGCTTTCCTTCATCACGTCGCCGAGCTGGCCGGTCAGGATGAGCCCGCCCTTGCCGGGCATTTTCGTCGCCTCGATGAAGAGGATGTCGCCGCCCACCGGCGTCCACGCCATGCCCGTCGCCACGCCGGGCACGCTGGTGCGCTGCGCCACCTCATTCTCGAAAATGGGATCGCCCAGTATCGCCGCCAGATCGGGCACGGTGACCGACACATGACTGGCCGATCCGTCCGCGATCTTCACCGCCGCATAGCGCACGACCTTGCCGATTTCCCGCTCCAGCCCGCGCACGCCGGCCTCACGCGTATAGTGGCTGATGATCTCGACCAGCGAGGCGTCGTCCATGTCCACCTGATCGGCCGTCACGCCGTTGGCAGCCAGCTGCCGCGCGACGAGGTAGCGCCGCGCGATGTTGCGCTTCTCCTCCTCGGTGTAGCTGGAGAGCATGATGATCTCCATGCGATCGCGCAGCGGGCCGGGGATCGTGTCGAGCATATTGGCCGTGGCGATGAACACCACCCGGCTCAGATCGAACGGCACGCCCAGATAATTGTCGCGGAAATTGGCGTTCTGCTCCGGGTCGAGCACTTCCAGCATCGCTGCGGAGGGATCACCCTGAAAGCCGCGCCCCATCTTGTCGATCTCGTCGAGCATGATCACGCAATCGCGCGTGCCGGCCTTGCGGATCGCCTGGATGATGTTGCCCGGCATCGCGCCGACATAGGTGCGCCGGTGGCCGCGTATCTCGGACTCGTCATGCGCCCCGCCCAGACTGACGCGCTGGAACGGCCGCCCCATCGCCCGCGCGATCGACTGGCCGAGCGAGGTCTTGCCCACCCCCGGCGGGCCGGCGAAGCACAGGATCGGCGCCTTGCCCTCCGGCGCCAGCTTGCGCACCGCGAGATATTCGACGATCCGCTTCCTGATCTTGTCGAGCCCATAATGATCCGCGTCGAGCACGTCGCGGGCCTTGGCGATGTCGATCGGCGGCTCGGCGGGCAGCGCCCACGGCAGCTCGGTCAGCCAATCGAGATAGGTGCGGATGATGCCATGTTCGGCCGCCGCCTCGGGCATGCGCTCCAGCCGGCGCAGCTCCTTACTCGCCTCCTTCTCGACCTCCTCGGGCATCCCCGCTTTCGCGATCTTCTCGGTCAGCTCGGCAATCTCGGCCGATCGCCCGTCATCCTCGCCCAGCTGGCGCTGGATCGCGGCCATCTGCTCGCGCAGGATCGCCTCGCGCTGGCGGGTGGACAGCGTCTCCTGCACATCCTTGCCAATCTCGGCGGAGAGGCGCAGCACTTGCAGCCGCTGCTCCAGCAGGTGCGAGACCTTGTCGAGCCGCGCCATCAACGCGACGGTTTCGAGTATCTCCTGCTTCTGCCCCGGCTCCAGATCGAGATAGGCCGCCACCGTATCGGCCAGTGTCGAAGCGGACGGAATATTCTGGAGCGCCTCGCCCAGCCCCTGCGGCGCTTGCGGCAGCAGCTGCACCGTCTCGAGTGCCTGCCGACGCAGATTGATCAGCCGCGCCTCGATCTCCGGCGTCGCCTCGGCTTCCTCGGCGACCTGCTCGATGCGCGCGACAAGGAACGGCCAGCCATCCAGAAACTCGATCACGCGGAACCGGGCCTCACCCTGCACGATGAGATGATGGGTATCGTCCGGCGCAGTCACATAGCGCAACACATTGGCGAGGGTGCCCATGCGGTGCATGTCGGCGCCGCCTGGCTGATCGGCCCCGGCATCCCGCTGGGTGAGCACGCCGATCGGCAGGCTGCCCTGGATGGCCGCCTGCGCGGCGGCCACCGAGACGGGGCGCGTGATGGCGAGGGGCAGCACCACATCGGGAAACAGCACGAAATTGCGCACCGGCACGATGATGATCGCATCCGCCGGCAGCGGCGGAAACGCAGGTGCAGCGGCCGGATCAGGCGCCACTGCGGGCTGGTCGGTCTTGGTCGGGGCGTCCATCAGCGATGGCCTCCTTTCGCTTTGTGCAACGTCACGAGCAGGCAGCCATCCGCGCCGGATCGGCGGACATCCTCATAATGGCCGCTCGGCAAGGGCAGGCGGCGCTCGAAGCGGCCCTGCGGCAGTTCAAGCCGGTGGATGCGCGCGCGTCTCAACTCCGGCGGCAGCACGCGGTGGCCACGCACGACCAGCACGCCATCCTCGATGAACGCCTCGGCCCGCTCCAGGTCCACCCCGGGCAAGCCGACGAAGACGAGCACTTCATCATCCGTCTCGATCAGGTCGGCGGGCGGCTCCCAGCTCGCCACGCCGCCACGCCCGCGCGCGGGGGCATAGCCATGATGGTGAAGGCGCTGCATCCTGTCGAGCAGACCGACCGCATCGGCCCACATCCAATGTCCGGATCGTCCGCTACTCATCGACGCCCACTCCCTCCGGTTCGGCCCGGCGCCAGCACGCCGTGACCCTGTCTCCCAATAAGGAAGCTGTGGCCGCCGATTTCAAGACGAAAGCGCCGGGGAGGCACAAGCGCCCGGTGCTCGACGCCGTTTGACCCGAGCAAAGCCGCCCGGCCTTTTCGGCCCCCGCCGTCCCATCACCCGTCGTCCTGTGCGTGCCGCCGCATCAATCCCCGCTGACATTGCGCGCCGGAGCGCCTATCGGGCAGACTCATGAGCTGGCTGATTCGACAATCGGGCATGGCGCGCGGCCTCTTCGTCGCCACGGCCCTGCTTGTCCTGTCACTGCGCATGCTGGTGCCGTCGGGCTTCATGCCGGTGGCGTCGGATGGCCGCATGGTCATCCAGCTGTGCACCGGCACCGGCCCGGCCACCATGGTGATCGATCTTGGCAAGGCCGCGCCGACGTCGGGCGATCAGCACAAGGCCGGCGATGGCCCCTGCACCTTTGCCGGCGCCTTTGCCGGCGGGCTGCTCACCCCCGTGTTGCCGGCCATTCTGCTTCCCGCGCTGGCACTCGCGCGCCTGCCGCAAGGCGCGGCGATTGCGGATCTCACGGTCGACCGCCTCGCGGCGCCGCCGCCGCCTGCCATCGGCCCGCCCCTGACACGCTGACCGCCTGCGTGGCGAACGCCTTGTCGTTCGCTGCGCCTTCCGTGCGAGCGCCTGCATCGCGCCGGCTACGCCGGCCGCCCGCCAGCGTCCGCACATCGTCAGAATGTTCAGGGATATGCCATGCACGCCCTCATTGTCGCACTCGCGGCCGGTCTGGTTGCCGCGCCCGCCCTTGCCAACACCGCGCCGGACGACCCCGCGCCCGTCATCCTCGTCATCGGCCAGCGCACCGCGCCGATCACCGTCGCACCGCGCGGCCTCGCCGTTTCGCTCGATCAGACCCGGTTCGATGCGATCAACGCCGCCAATGTCGAGGATCTGATGAAATATGCGCCCAATTTCCATGTGCGCAAACGCTTCGCCGGGGATGACAATGCGGTGGTCGCCCTGCGCGGCGCCAACAACATCCAGAGCGCGCGCACCATCGTGCTGGTCGATGGCTTCGTCGTCTCGAACTTCCTTGGCAACCGCTGGGACTTTCCGCCGAAATGGAATGTCGTGGGGCCCTCGGAAGTGCGCCAGTTCGATATCGTCTACGGCCCCTATTCGGCCCGTTATGGCGGCAACTCCATGGGCGGCGTCATCTCCGTCACCACACGCCCGCCGGAGGGCACCTCGGTCCAGATGACCGCGCAGACGATGCTCCAGCCCTATCGACAATATGGCGTGGACGAGCCGTTCATCGGCGCCAGCATGGAGGCCAGCGCCAGCTGGAAGCAACATGACGGCCCATGGAGCCTGCGGGCGGGTTTCCGTCATTTCGAGAATGTCGCCCAGCCGATGAGCTTCAACCTGCTCACCCCGGCGACGGGCACCGGCACGCCCGTCACCGGCGCCTATATGGATGATCGCCTCGCCACACCGGTCTTCGGCGCGGCCTCCCCTGTCCATGTCGGGCAGGATCAGGCCCGGCTGCGCCTCGGCTATGAGAGCGCCAGCGGCTGGACGGTCGAGGCGCTCGGCTTCCTCTGGACAACCCGGCAGGATCTGACCGATCCCCGCAGCTTCCTCAACGATGCGGACGGGCAGCCGGTCACGCAGGGCAAGGTGAGCTTCGCCGGCCAGACATGGAACGCCACCGGCCTTGCTTTCTCCACCACGCGGCGGACCGAATATCTCGCCGGTCTCAAGCTCGCCGGGCCACTGGCGGGCTGGACCATGAGCGCCAATCTCTCGCATTACTGGATTCCCGCGCAGGATACGCGCAGTTCCACCAACTATGCGACCGGCGCATCATCCGGCGCCGGCACCCGCACCATCCAGCACAATCCGGGCTGGTGGACCGGTGATCTGACGCTGGAACGGCACGCAGGCGCCCATGGCCTCGCCCTCGGCCTCAACGCCAATCACTACGCCACCGCGCAGGAGACGTTCGCCACCACCAACTGGCGCAGCGCAATCGACCCGGTCTTCAACGCCGCCAGCTATGGCAAGACCAGCCTGTGGGGTGTCTGGGCAGAGGATGCCATCCGGCTCGGCCGCGGCGTCACCCTCACCGCCGGCCTGCGCCATGATCGCTGGCGGGCCTTTGCCGGCGGCATCGGCGCGCTTGCCGCCGGCACCCGCATCGACGCCCGCTATCCAGAACGCAGCGGGCAGTCGCTCAGCCCCAAGCTCAGCCTGCAAGTGCCCCTGCCCGGCGAGATCGAGGCGCAACTCAGCCTCGGCACCGCGACCCGTTTCCCCACGGTGGGCGAGCTGTTTCAGGGCCGGTTCGACATCATCGCAGGCGCCATCGATCCGGACAGTTTCGACCCCGATCTTCGGCCCGAAAAATCCCGTGACGCCAATCTCATCCTCGCCCGCCGCTTTGGCCGGGTGCGCGCCACCGCCAGCCTGTTCTGGCAGGATATTGACGATGCCATCTTCAGCTTCAGCGGCCTCAATCCGTTCGGCACCGTCGTCACCAGCTACAAGAATATCGACCGCGTCCGGCAAGTCGGCATCGAGTTCATCATCGAGGCCAGAAACATCCTGCCCGGCCTCGATGTCGACGGCAACATCGCCTGGACGGACGCCCAGACCCTGCGGAACGCCGCCAACCCGGCCGCACAAGGCGTTCAGTTCCCGCGCATCCCGCGCTGGCGGTCGAACGGCAATATCCGCCACCAGCTGGCCGATCCGGTGAAGCTCTCGCTCGGCTGGCGGTTCGCCACCCGGCCCAACAGCGACCTGTTCGGGCTGGTGCGCGGCGGCGCCTATGGCTTCCAGAGCGAATATCTCGTCATCGACACCCGCGCCACCTTCGTGCTCAATCGCATGCTGGAACTGGGCGTCGGCATCGACAATCTCTTCAACGATCGCGCCTATGTCTCGCACCCGCTGCCGCAGCGGACCGTCATGGCCGATCTCAAGGCGCGGTTCTGATCATGGCCCCTCCCGTCACCTCGCCCCGCCCCCAACAGCGCGCGGCGCTCTACCGCACCATCTGGCGCTGGCATTTCTATGCCGGGCTGTTCGTCATCCCCTTCATCCTGCTGCTCGCCGCCACCGGCGCGGCCTATCTCTTCAAGCCGCAGGTCGAGCGCTGGGAGGAGCGCGCTTTCACGACGTCGAAGATCGAACGCGTCGTGCTGCCCTCGGCGCAGGTCGAGGCTGCCCTCGCCAGCGTCCCCGGCGCGCGGTTCATCAGCTATCGCCTGCCCGAGCAGGCCGGGGACGCCGCGATGATCCACATCGCCCTGCCGGATGGCGGCGCGATGCGGGACATCTTCGTCTCCCCCGCCGGCACGGTGCTGGGCAGTCTCGATCCGGAAAGCCGGATCATGGCGACGATCAAGACCATCCACGGCCAGCTCCTGCTCGGGACGCGGGGCAGCTGGCTGGTCGAGCTGGCGGCGAGCTGGGCGATCGTGCTGATCCTCTCCGGCCTCTATCTGTGGTGGCCGCGCGACCGCCGCCTCGCCGGCATGCTCTGGCCGCGCCTGCGCAAGGGCCGGCGATTATTCTGGCGCGATCTCCACGCCGTCACCGGCTTCTGGATCAGTGGCCTCGCGCTCATCCTGCTGGTCACGGGCCTGCCATGGGCGGGTGTCTGGGGCAGCGCCTTCAAGGCCGCCCGCGCCGAGCTGGGCTGGGTCAAGGGCGCGCAGGACTGGACCATCGCCGGGCAAGCGCCGGACAATGATCTCCATGCCGGCCATGATCATCAGGCGATGCTGCGCCATAGCGCGCACCAGATCGGCACGGACCTGGCAGGGCTGGATATCGTCACCCTCAAGGCCCGGGCCGAAGCGCTTGCCTTCCCGGTCATCATCACCCCGCCCGGCGCACCGGGTCCGTTTGGCAAACCCGGCGCCGCGGCTTGGAGCATCCGCTCGGACGCCCAGAACCGCCCGCTGCGCACCACCATCCGCTTCGACCCCGCCTCGCACCGCGAAACCAGCCGGGAGCGCTTTGCTGACGGGCACCTCATCGACCGGATCGTCGGCTATGGCATCGCCTGGCATGAGGGCCAGCTGCTGGGCTGGATCAACCAGCTCATCGGCGTGCTGACCGCACTCGGTCTCATGCTGATGGCGGTGAGTGGCTTCATCCTCTGGCGCCGCCGCAAGCCCGATGATGCGCTGGGCGCGCCGCCCCCGGCCCATCTTCCGGCGCGAATGGACGGCGTGGCCCTGATCCTGCTGCTGCTCGCCGCGCTGCTGCCGTTGCTGGCCTTGTCGTTGCTCACGCTCTGGCTGGTCGAGCGGCTGATGTTGCCGCATGTTCCGGGGCTGGCGCGCTGGCTGGGGATATCGAGAGGCGCTGCATAGCCCCGCATGACCCCGTTCGTGTCGAGCTATCCCGCGCTCGACACGAACGGACAATTCTCACCCCACCTCGCACGGCCCGTCGGGGTAAGCGAAGCGCGGATTCGTGATGAAGGCCTGATCCGTCATCGTCGCCAGCCAGGCGACCAGCGTGGCTTCCTCCGGCGCAGCGAACGTCATCCCGTGCCGCCGGATCGCATCCCCCAGCGTGGCGGATGCGCCATCGTGGAAATAGGGCGCGCTCACCGCGACATTGCGCAGGCTCGGCGTGCGGAACCGACCATCATCGTCCGCCCGGCCGGTCACGTCGCCCAGCCCGCGGTCGCGCGGATCGGGCGCGCCGATGCGGTGGAAGTGATCATCCGTATAGTCCGGCCCGGCGTGGCAGGCCGCGCAATGCTGCCCGAACAGCGCCGCTCCAGCGCGCGCCTCCATGGATATCGCGCCCTGGTCCCCCCGCACGAAACGGTCAGCCGGCGCCGCATCGGAGACAAGGCCACGCTGAAATGCCCCGAGCGCGCGCGTCACGCCCGCCAGGTCGATCCGCCCGCCCGTCTCCGGAAAAGCCACGGCGAACAGCCGCGTGTAGCAGGCATTACCGCTGAGCCGGCGCGCCAGCTCCGCCTCCTGCCCCTTCATGGCCATCTCGACCGGGTTTTCGCCCAACAGCGGCACCAGTGCCTGCGCCTCCAGCGTGCGGATCGTCGCATCGCCCCATGTCAGGCTGCGACGGCGGCCGACATTGGCCAGCCCCTGCACATTGCGCCGCCCCGGCTCATCCGTCACGCCGGGATGGCTGCGATTGCCCTCGGCAAAGCCATGCCGCTGCCCATGGCAGGTCGAGCAGGCCATGCTGCCATCGATCGAGAGGTCGCCATCATAGAAGAGCCGCCGCCCCAGCGCCGCCATCGCCGCATCGGCGGAGAGCCCCGCCGGTTTCCGCGCCGCCGCGTCCTGCCCGGCGCCGGCGCCCACCCCGCCGGCCAGCGTCGCCACACCGATCAGCAACGCCGCCACGCCGCGCAGGATCATTCAGCCGGCACGCCCGTCACCAGAACCCGCACATCGGACGTGCCGCTGCCGGCGATCTGGAGCACATAGTCACCCGGCACGAGCTGGAAATCGACCATCTTGCGGATGCCCGAGCAATCCGGCCCATGCCCGTGCCCCACGGATTCGAGGCTCTTGCCATTGGCAACCACGTCCAGCCACGCCGCATTGCTCATGGCGACGCGGTAGATGCCCGCCCGCGCGACCATGAATTGCGCCATCCCGCCATGGCTGACCGATCCGCCGGGCCGCTCCGGCCGTAGCGCATAATGCACCTGCCCGGTCTGCCCGAGCGCGAGATCCTTCGCCGTGCCCAACGCCAGTCGCGCCGTGCCGAGCGCCTCCACGCGCATGGCCGCAGCGAGCGGTTGCGCGGCCGTCCATGGCGCCAGCTCTGCGGGCAGTGCGGGCGACACGGCAGGACAGGACGCCTGTGTCGGCGTCGGTGCCGGCGCAGCAGCGGCCAGCGCGAGGGAAAGCAGAAGCAGAGCCATGAGGTCGGGCCTTTCTCGAAGATGCTATATTTATAGCTATACAGGTTACTGTCTTTGTCCATATACGGCCCCCACCGCCAGAAGGCGCAAGATATTTTCGGAAACGAAGGGGACCCTTTTCATGAAAGCTCGTTTGCTTGGCGCTGTGTGCGCTCTGGCTTGCCTGCCCGGCGGCGCACTGGCGCAGGAGACCGACACCACCGACGCGGCACAGGGCAATTTCCGCCTCGGCCAGATCATCGTCACCGGCACGCGGTCGCAAGGCGTCGCCGTCGGCAGCGAGACGCTGGGGCAGGATGCGATCGAGGCGTTCAATCGCCTCTCGCTGGAGGATGCCGCCAATCTCATCCCCGGCGTCAGCGCCGGCAACAGCGGCGGCTCGCGCAATGAGCGGCTGCTTTTCGTGCGCGGGTTCGACCGGTTTCAGGTGCCGCTCTCGATCGACGGCATCCGCGTCTATCTGCCGGCGGACAATCGGCTCGACTATGGCCGCTTTCTGACGCCGGACATTGCCGAGATCCAGGTCGCCAAGGGTTATGCCTCGGTGCTGGACGGCCCCGGCGCGATGGGCGGTGCGGTCAACCTCGTCACACGCAAGCCCACCAAGGCGCTGGAAGTCGAACTGCGCGGCCAGGCCGATCTGGGCCGCGACGTCGACTATGCCGGCTATACCGCCTTCGGCCTGATCGGCACGAATCAGGGTAACTGGTATGCGCAGGCCAGCTACGCCCGCACATTCCGCGATCATTGGGACATGTCCGGCAATTTCGTTCCCACCGCAAGCGAGAATGGCGGCAAGCGCGACTTCAGCCGCACGGCGGATTCGCGCATCAACGTCAAGCTCGGCTTCACGCCCAACGCGACGGACGAATACGCCATCAACTATACGCGGCAGGAAGGCAGCAAGAACGCACCGCTGAGCACCACGGACCCGCTCGCCACCCCGGTTCCCCCCGGCTATTCCACGCCGCGCTTCTGGGCATGGCCCTACTGGAACATCGAGAATATCTATTTTCTCTCGACCACGGCGCTCAGCGATCAGGCGACCTTCAAGACCCGCATCTACCGCAACACGCTCGACAATCTGCTGAGTTCGTTCGACGATATCACGCAGACAACGCAAAACGCGCCGCAGGCGCGTGTCTTCAACAGCCCGTATAGCGACGAGGCATGGGGCGGATCGGCCGAGCTGGCCGTCGACCTCTCCTCGGCCGAGCGGCTGACCATCGCCATGCATTATCGCCGCGACAAGCATATCGAGGCCCAGCAGACTTTCCCCAACGTCGCGGCCCAGCCGGGCGGCTTCATCGAGCCGGAGCAGGAAAATCTGGAGGATACGTTCAGCTTCGCGGCCGAGAACCGGTTCGCCTTCACGCCCGCTCTCAGCTTGACGCTGGGCGCGAGCCTCGACTGGCGCGACATCAAGAAGGCCGAGGAATATGGCACCCCGGCAGGCGGCGGCGCCAAGCAGATCTTCAGCTATCCGCTCGCCAACACCAGCGCCTATAACTGGCAGGGCCGGCTCGACTGGGCCCCGGACGATGTGAATGCGCTGCATCTCAGCATCTCGCGCCGCTCGCGCTTCCCGACCATTTTCGAGCGGTTCAGCACCCAGTTCGGCACGGCGGCGTCCAACCCCGGCCTGCTCCCCGAGCGCGCCACCAATATCGAACTGGGCGGCGCCACCGCTGTCGGCCCGCTCAGGGTGGAGGCCGCCGCCTTCTACAGCAAGGTCGACAGCGCCATCGTCTCGATCCGCCCCGTCGGCTCGCCGGACAACACGACCCGGCGCGAAAATCTGGGCGACGGCGAATATTATGGTGCGGAAATCTCGGCCAACGCCCAGCTTCTGCCCACGCTGCAAATCGGCGCGAATTACAGCTATATCCACCGCAGCTTCACGATCAATGCGCGGCCGGACGCTATCCTGCCCGCCGCCTTCGAGCTGACCGACGTGCCGACGCACAAGGCGTTCATCTATGCCGACTGGTCGCCGGTTGCGCGCGTGCGCGTCATCCCGACCGTCGAGATCGCCTCGGATCGCACGATGCTCGCCTCCTACGCGCCGCCGCTGCCATCCGCGCCCACCGTGGCCGGCCCGCCGGTCTATTTCCGCGGCGGTGGCTATGTGAACGCCAGCCTGCGCATCGATTATGCCATCAATGACATGGTCGAGATCGGCGTTGGCGCTCGCAATCTGTTCGACCGCAATTACGAGCTGGCGGACGGCTTCCCGGAGCCGGGCCGCAACATCTTCGTCACGGCCCGCGCCCGCTACTGATGCGGCAGGAGGACGCCGGACGCAGCGCAGCGCCCGGCGTCCTCAATAACGATGATCGAACGCGATCCGCAGCGTGCGCGGCCGCTGCGGCGTGATGAACGCGCCCTGCGCCATGTCGAATGGCGTGCCGAGCGCGAAGCGGTTGCCCCGCGTGTCGAGCAGGTTGGTGAGAGTGAGCGTCAGCCCGCGCCGCGCATCGCCGAGGCGAGCGGAAAATCCGGTATCGAGATAATCGCCCTGCTCGTCGCCAAGGCGTGGCCCCACGCCAAGCCGCGACGGGCCGATATATTTGAACCACGCCCCCAGCCGCAGGTCCTCGCGGCCAAGCGCCAGGCGATAATCGATGCTGCCCTGCCCCGCATAATCCGCGACATTGGGGATGCGCCCCATCTCGGCAGTGGGACCAAACTGCCCCAGCGCGCCGATCGGCGGCAGGCTGGGCCGGGCCTGCGTGAGCGGCAGGCCGATATCGGCCGAGGCCATCAGTCGCGCCACTTCCGGCGTCAGCGCTACCACCCGGCTGTGGTTATAGACCCCGCTCAGTTCCACGCGCAGATTGGCCGCCGGCTGGAGCGCCAGCTTCGCGGTGAGCGAGGTGATGCGGCCATTGCCGATATTGGCGGTGCTGGGCAGACCGTTTCCGTCGATGAAATCCGCCTGAATATCGCGCCAATAGACATGGGCGGCCGACAGGCTGGCAAAGACCCCGGCGCGCGGATCGGCCCAGCGCACGCCGCCTTCCCAGCTTTGCACATGATCGTTGCGAAAGCGCCGGACGAAATCCGCCTCGATCGCCAGACCGCCGGGGCGAAAGCCTTCCTCATAGCGCCCATAGACGGACAGCCCCGGCCCGGCATGGACGAGCAATTCCGCCGATGGCAGCACTTGCGTCTCGATCCGCTCGGCGGTGATCGCCGCGCCGGCCAGAATGAAATTGGGCGACACATCCTCACCCGCGCCGCCCAGCCGGCTGCGGGTGATCCGCCCGCCGCCGCTCAGCAGCACACCGGGCAGCGGCTCGAGGCTCATCTTGCCATAGCCGGTCAGTTCGGTGACGCGATTGGCCACGCCCGTCGCGCTCGCCCGCCGTTGGCCACCCACGAAAGCGCGGCGCTGCTCGCTGCGGTTGTCGATCGCGCTGACGCCGACCACCCAGCCCAGCCCATCGGCCACCGGCCGCCACAGCCGCGTTTCGCTCACCCACATCCGGGTGCGATTATCCTGCTCGAAAATGTCGACGGCATGGCCCGGCCGGCTCGCATCGAACCGCTCATCGAGACCATGGCTCACATAGCCATTGGAGGACTGGAACAGCAGCTCGCCCATATCCTTGCGGATGATCACCATCGCCATGCCATAATGGGCGCTGGCATCCTCGGTGACGGGGCTGGACCGGGTGAGCGGCGGGCCATCTCGGTCGGCATATTGCGCGTCATCAAGCGCGGTGAACTGGTAGATGCCGCCCAGATCGACGGTCCATCCGTCGCCCGCATCCAGCCGCACCGCCGCCCGCCCCCCGCCGATGCGGGTGCGGTTCACATCCTTCGTGCCGCGCAGCGGGTTGTCGATATAGCCGCCATCATTCACGCCATAAGCGGTCACGCGCAGGGCATGGCGGCCATCGCCGAACGGCGCGTTGAGGGTCGCCGCCACATCGCCGCCGGGCGCGCCATGCTGCGTGAGCGCCACGCCCGCGCTCGTCTCCAGCGAGAAGCCGCGCGGATCGGGATCATTGGGCACCAGCCGGATGATCCCGCCCAGCGAGCCCGCGCCGTAAAGCGTGCCCTGCGAGCCCTCCAGCACCTCGACCCGGTCGATATCCTGCAAGCGCAGATCCGGGTCCGGCGCATTATAGGAGAGGCGCAGATCGCCCAGATATTGGCCGACCGTCGCCTGCGTCGGTCCGGTAAAGCTCGAATCGGCAATGCCCCGAATGAACAGCTTGTTGCGCCCCGGTCCCAGATGGGTGGAGGCGACACTGGCCAGCCGCGCGGCGATCGATTCCGTCCCGCGCTCCCCGCCAAAGCCGATATCCGCACCGCGCAGCATGTCGACCGTGCCGGCAAAATCCCCATAGGACTGCCCCATCTTGCTTGCCGTGACGATGATCGGCAGCGTCGCATCATCGCCCCCGGTGGCCGGCAAGGGCCGCGACGGCGACGGCCCAATGCCCCGCGCCGGCGCGCCGCCCGGCTCGATCCGCCAGCTCGTCGCGCTCAGCTGCACCGCCCGGCTGCGCGTGCCGGCGAGCATCCGCGCCAGCGCCTCGGCCGGTGTCATCGTGCCGCGCACCCCGCGCACCCGCGTGCGCCAGAGCGCATCGCTCGTCACACCCACACTGATGCCGGTCTGCCGCGCCAACTGCGCCACCCGCTCGGATAGCGGCCCCGGCGCGATCTCGATGCGCTTCACCGCCTCGGCGCGCACGGGACTGGCGGCGCAGAGTAGCGCAAGCGATGCCAGCCAGCCAGAAAGCGCGCGTGTCACCGGGAGAGCGTCCACCCCCTTGCCTCACGCGTGGCGCGCGTGCCGGAGAGGCCGGCCAGATCCTCCACCATCCGCGCCTCATCGCCGCCGGTCTGGAACGCGCCGCGGAACAGAATGCCCGCCGCACCGGGGTTCACCCTGATCCGCACGCCCGTCGTCCGCTCGACTTCAGCCGCCACATCGCGCAGCGGCAGGCCGTCATAGACGAGCTGCCCCGCCTGCCAGCCGCCGACCGCCGCAGGGCTGACCGCGCTCAGCACCAGTTGCCCGCTCGCATCATCCGCCACAAGCCGCCGCCCGGCATCGATCCGCACCTTGCTGCTCGCCGGATTATAGATCACCGCGCCTTCGGAGACGGCCACGACTGTCCCCTCGTCCGTGCGGGTCACGTCGAACACCGTGCCGATATCGACCAGCTGCGCCGCGCCCACACTGACCCGAAACGGCGCGTCATCGCGATGCACGACATGGAACAGCGCCTGCCCGCGCTCCAGCGTCGCCCGGCGTGGATCGGCCTTGTCGAGCAGGATCGCGGTGCCGCCGTTGATCGCGATCCGGCTGCCATCCGCCAGTGCCACCGTCCGCGTCTCGCCCATCGCCGTTTCGATGCGCTGCTTGTCGTCCGGCGCGTGTCGCAACACGCCGATGCCGGCCACCACCGCGAGCGAGGCCGCCAGCGCACCGCCCAGCCAGAGCCGCCGATTGACCCGATGCCCCGGCGCGACAGGCGCTGCCGGCAACCGCTCCAGGTCGCCATCCAGCGCCGCCAGCTCATGATAGGCCTGCGCGTGGGCCGGGTCCGCCGCCAGCCAGTCGGCAAAGGGCTCCCAGTCGGCAAAGGCCGGATCGCGCTGGCGGATCACCCAGTCGAGCGCGGCCTGCCCCGTCGCATCATCCGTCATCGGATTGCCTCCTGACCGCCATCAAGGCCGCATAGGCCCGGCGCAAATCGGCTTCCACGGTGCTGAGGCTCACGCCCAGCTCGGCAGCGATCTCCTTTTGCGGTACGCCGTCGAGCCGGAAGCGCCGGAAGCAGCGCGCCGCGCGCTCGCCCAGCGCCACCAGCGCGGCGTTCATCCGCCCCAATTCCTGCCGTGCAATCAAGATATTCTCCGCGTCGGGTTCCGGTGCCCGCTCCTCGAGCGTGCCGCGCGCTTCGCTCCAGGCATGGTCGCGCTGGCGCGCCTGCCGCTCGGCCCGGTAGCGATCGACCATCAGATTGTTCGCCGCCCGGTAGAGATAGGCCACCGGATTGGCGACCGGTCCCGTCGGCCGCTGGGTCACGCGGATCCACAATTCCTGAAACAGGTCCTCCGCCGCATCGCCCGCGCCATGCGCGGCGAGGAAGCGCAGCAACTGCGCGCGATTCGCCAGCAGAACGGCGTCCATGCCCTGTCCCGGCATGTCTTGTCCCGGTAAGCCCTTCATCGCCTGCCTATACTGGCTCCCGCGCCTGACCGTGGCGGCATCCGCGCGCAAGGTTCCGCGCTCATCCTGCCCCCTGGTGGTCCGGGCATATAACGGGGCCCTGCGGGGGCGCAAGGGCAGCTCACCGCAAGCGCGCGAGCGCAACGCCGCGATGCGGCCAGACCTGGGGGGTGGGCAAGGGGGAGGCGGGAGGTGGGGGGCATCACACACTCCCTCTTGCCCATATGCCGGCATCCGCCATCCGGGGGCCGTGGCCCCATGGATGTCAGAGGCCGACACGAAGACTGGCGCGCAGCGAGAGGGCCCAGTTGCCGTCCTGCTGCTCCGCGCCCAATTCGCCACCAACCTGGAAGCCGCTGTTCCCGGCGACGCCGCGCAGGCGCCCCAGCCAGCCGCTCTCGCGCTGGTCGGCAATCAGGGTGAAATCATTGCCGCCGTTGAAATGCGCCACCGTGTCGCCAAGCCGCCCGCTGACGACCTCGCGCCGGCCCAGTTCCAGCTCGAAGCGCGACCAGCCGGCCCACTGGTCCTCGCCGCCGGCATCCAGGCCGATGACGGCGCTGCCGGTCACCGCCAGCTCGTCACTGGTGCGGGATTTGACGAGCAGGTTGAAGGCGTCGCCACCGCCGGTCTCGGCATAGCCCTTTTCCTTCAGGCGGTAATAATCAAGCGAGACGACCGGGCGGAAGGAGAGATTGCCGCTCACCCAGTCATAGCTGACCGTCCCCGCGCCGGAATAGAGCCGCGCGCCCCGGTCGGACCGGGCGGTGAGGGAGACCTTGTCCTCGCCGTTCATCCCGGCAAAGCTGCGCATCCCGTCCAGATTGATGAACGAAACGGCGCCGCGCGCATTGGCCCGGAAGCCGCCCGCCTTGAGCCGCCAATAGCCGGCCAGTTCATATTGGCTGGCGCTGACTTCGCTCTCCGCATCATTGTTGCGGTTGCGGCTCCAGTAATAAGCCATCGAGCCGCCGAAATTGCCCAAGCCGGTCTTCAACTCGGCGCCGCCGCCAATGCCCCAGCCTGACGTCGAATAGCTCGCCGTCTCGCCGCGGCCCTTCTCGGTGCCCCAGGCGACCTGATTGACCCAATAGCCCCAGCCGCCTTCATCCTTGAACGGCCCGGTCGGCTCCTCCAGCATCCGGCCGAACGTGCGCGAGCCCTGCGTCACCGCGGTGAAGGTGCCGCCGGCATGGTCGGGCAGCATCTGCCGCAGCGAGGCGCGGAACGTTTCGCCAGCGGTAATGCCTAGGAACGCGCCGGCCACCTTGGCATCCTTGGCCAACGCATCATAAACCGCGTCGAAGGCCGCCGCTTCCGAGCGGTTGAGGCCGAGTTCACCGGTCGATTTCTTGGCCAGCGTCACCACGAGATCATTGGCCGCGCTCGCCAGCGTCGCCTTGTAGAGATAGGGCACCAGCGCCGTATCCGCCGTGATGTTATCCGCTCCGGTGAGCGTGCCGGCGCGCAGGATGAGGTGATCGCCCACCGCCTTCTCGACATCGGTGACGCGCAGCGCGATCCGCGAATCCGCCGCAAAGCTGGCCGTGCCGGAGACATCGAGCAGCGGCGTCAGATTACCCGCATCGCCCAGCGTGATCGCAAGCAGCCCCTTGTCCGTCACCGCAAGGCTGGCGATCTGCGCGGACTGCCCGAGCGACAGCTGCCCGCCGGCCAGCGTCACCGCCAGATTGCCCGCATTCGTGATATTCCCGACAAAGGCCGAGCCGGTGCCGACGCTGAGCGTCGCTGCGCCACCGCCAAAATCCGCCGTGCCGTTATAGAGCGACGTGCCGGCGAGGCTCATCGTCGCATCGCCCCCGCCAAACGCGATCTTGCCGACATAGACGGCATCGCCGGAGAGTTTGAGCACATCCGCGCCCGCGCCGAACTGCGTGTCGCCAGCCACCGTGCCATCGGCGATATCGAACAGATTGTCGCCATCGCCAAAGCGGATGTCGCCCGCGATGGCCGGCGCGGCAATGCCCGCCGCCACCGCCGTCTGCCGGATCGTCACACCGCCCGTGGCGGCGGAGACGTCGATGGCGATGTTGCGCCCCGAATCCGCCTTGGCGCCGCTCGCCGATATGGCGCCGCTATTCTCGATCAGGCTCACGGTGCCCGAGGCATCCACGATCGCCTGCGCGGTGCCGGCCTCGCCTGTCGTCGTCGCCTTGATGGAGCCGGCGTTGCGGATCGTCGGCACGCTCGCGCCACTCTCGATCAGCATCGCCGTCGCCGCGCTGCCCGCCGCATCGCTGCCGCTCGCCTCGACCTTGCCGGTCACATGGATCAGCGGCGTATCCGCGCCCGCCCCCATGCGCACCGCCGTGGCCGAGGCGCTCTTGGCGCTGGCCGTCACGCTGCCATTCAGGCCGATACCCCCCGCAATCGTGACATTGCCGCCCAGCCCGCCAATCTGCAGGCCATTGCCTTCCACACCGCTATAAACGCCGGCTCCGGCAATCGCGCCATCGATGATGAGGCCATAGCCCGTGCCAGTCGCCGGCACCGCGCCGATGGTGATGTCTGCCGTATCCGAACCGATGCGCATCGCCGGCGCGGCGCCAAAGGAGCGGACTGCGGCCGAGCCTTCCTTGCTGTCGTCGATGCCGTCCTTGTCCTCGTCATCATCCTTGCTGTCGGTGTCCTTGGGCGGCACGGCGAGGATGATTCCGCCGGCCACATTGCCCGCCACGATCACGGCGGGGCCACCCTGCAACAGATCGTCGGCATCCAGCTTGGATGGATCGGCCGGCGCGGTCGTGTAGCGATAACCCGTCGCGGCGATATTGCCCTGAATGGTCAGCGTGCCGCCAATATCGCCATCGAACCGTGCGCCCACAGCGTCCAGTCCGGTCGCCACGACCGTCCCGGCCAGCCGCACATCGCCGCTGATATCGCCAGCCTGCACACCGACCGCGCGGTCGCCCAGAACGGTGGTCGCGCCATCATGGCGGAGCGACCCGGCCAGCGGGCCGCCCAGCCGGATACCGTAGCTGTCATTCCCCTCGATGGCGATCGTGCCGGTCGCCCCGTTCACGATATCGCCGCTATAGGCGCCCGCCGTGGCGATGCCGGTGCGGTTCTTGCCCACCGCAAAAGGGCCGTCGAGGTCGCCGTCATTATCGCCGTCGGTCGGCGTATAGGCCTCATCGACAATGATCTTGCCGCTATTGACGATCCCGCCCGAGGTGCCGGCCTGCGCGAGGATGGCGGTGGAATTATCGGCATTGCTGATCTGGATCGTGCCTTCATTGGTGATCTTGTTGGCGCTGTCCACCGTCACCGCCGTGCCACTGGCGGGCAGCACGATCGAGCCATCCGCGGTGATCCTGACATCATCGGCCGCGCCGTTCTTGATCGTGGATGTGCGGATCGGCGCGGTCTGCTTGGTCGTCACGGTCGTTTCGGCAAAGGCCGCCGAGGTGAGCGCGAGACAGCAGGTCGAGGCAAGCAGGAAATGACGCATGGGAGCTCCCGGACAATCTTTCGTTCAAGGCAGGTCCATGCCCGCCATTGCCCCTCAAGACGGACCCCTCCGCCCGGAACCTTGGTCACCACGAGCGATTGTGACCGATATGAGCGACCGCCCGCCTGCCCCCGCCCGAGCCGATCCGCCTCCGGATGCCCTCCGTCCCATCAGCACCGCATGGGTGAACCTCGCCCGTCCGGCGGGGTTGCACGGATTTCATTCATGTTTCACAGCTGACATTTTCGAGCAGGGTTGCGTTCTTATTGGAGCCGGCATGTCACATTCGACGTTCCTTCACACACGCTCGCGCGCCGTCGGCATCGCCCTGCTCGCCCTGGCCACACAGGCCTGCGCTGTCGGCCCAAACTATCGCCCGCAGGCCGCCGCCGCCCTCAATGTGCCCGATCGCTATCAGGCGCCGGCCGCCGACAGCCTCGATGCCGCCGAACTGGTGCATTGGTGGACGACGTTCAACGATCCGATGCTCACCTCGCTGGTCGAGCGGACGCTGGCGGGGAACAACAGCCTCGCCGCCGCCCAGGCCCGCCTGCGCGCCGCGCGCGCATCGCTGCGCGGGACGCAGGGCGCGCAGCTCCCCAGCCTGTCAGCCCGCACATCGGCCAACCGGCAGGAAATCGTCGATGGCGGGGGCTTGGCCGGCAGCAGCTTCCAGGCCGGGCTCGACGCCGCGTGGGAAGCCGATCTGTTCGGTGGCCTGCGCCGCTCGACGCAGGCCGCGCGCGCCAATGCGCAGAGCAGCGCCGCCAGCCTTGCCGACGTGCAGCGCTCGCTCGTCGCCGAGGTCGCGCTCAACTATATCGACGCGCGCTCCACGCAAGCCCGCCTCGCCGTCGCGCGCAGCAATATCGGCATTCAGGACGAGACGCTGCAGATCGTGCGCTGGCGGGTCGATGCCGGGCTGGTCGGCGGGCTCGACCTCCAGCAGGCCATTGCCCAGCGCGCCCAGACGGCGGCGGGCATTCCCGCGCTGGAGCAAAGCTACGCCGCGTCGGTCAATCGCATCGCCATCCTGCTCGGCCAGGCGCCCGGCGCCGTGACGCAGGAAATGGCCGCCGGGCAGGCCATCCCGCTCGGGCCGGACAATGTCGAGGCGGGCCTCCCCGCCGATCTGCTCCAGCGCCGGCCGGATCTGATCGCGGCCGAGCGCTCGCTCGCCGCCGAGGTCGCGCGGATCGGCGTGGCGGAGGCGGATCTCTATCCCGCCCTGCGCTTCTCCGGCTCGCTCAGCTCAAGCAGCGGCAGCATCGCCAGCCTTGGCGATAATATCATCGGCAATCTGCTCGGCGCCATCACCGCGCCGATTTTCCAGGGCGGCCAGATCCGCGCTCGCATCGACCAGCAGCGCGCAACCGCCGACGCCGCGCTCGCCAATTATCGCGGCACCGTGCTCACCGCGCTGGAGGATGTCGAGAACGCGCTGGTCTCCATCGATCGCACCAAGGCCCGCGAGAGCGAGCTGATCATCGCCGAGACGGCCGCACGCGAGAGCGTCAGCCTTGCCGAAGCGCAGTATCAAAGCGGCCTGATCGATTTTCAGTCGCTGCTATCCGCCCAGCAGAGCCTGCTTTCGGCACAGGACGGCGCCGCCAGCGCGCGCGCCGCGCGGGCCAGCGCATCCATCCAGCTTTTCAAGGCGCTCGGCGGCGGCTGGGACATTTCTGAACGGACAGACTCATAATGACCGACGCAAGCACCCCCATCGAAGTCGAAGAGTTTCTCGGGACCGCCGAGCGCAAGCGCCTGCCGCGCTGGGCGAAATGGGGCGGCATCGCGCTCGCGCTCATCCTGCTGCTGCTCATCGTCCGCGCCCTGTTCGGCGGCGCGCCCCCGGCAAGCTACGCCACGCAGGAGGTCAAGCGCGGTGACATGCGCGTGCATGTGACGGCCACCGGCAATCTGGCGCCGACCAATGAAGTGTCGGTCGGCTCGGAACTCTCCGGCCTCATCGACCGGGTGTTCGTGCAGGAGAATGACCGGGTCGTCAAAGGTCAGGCGCTCGCCCAGATCGACCCGGAAAAGCTGACCGACGCGATCCATCGCAGCGAGGCGGCCGTCGCCTCCGCGCGCGCCAGCGTGGCGCAATCACAGGCGACAGTGGCCCAGACCAAGGCCACCCTTGCCCGTCAGGAGGAAGTGGCGCGTGTGTCCGGCGGCAAGGTGCCGTCCAAGGCCGAGCTGGACTCGGCCCGCGCCGACTATCAGCGCGCCGAGGCCAATCTCGCCGTCTCGCGGGCCGGTGTGGACTCCGCGGTCGCACAGTTGTCCACGGACCGGACCAATCTCGCCAAGGCGACGATCCGTTCGCCCGTCACCGGCGTCATCCTCTCGCGGGAGATCGAGCCGGGCCAGACCGTGGCGGCGTCCTTCAACACCCCCACCCTGTTCCTGATCGCCGAGGATCTGAGCGCGATGGAGCTGGAGGTGAAGGTGGACGAAGCCGATGTCGGCCAGGTAAAGGAAGGCCAGAGCGCCACCTTCACTGTCGACGCATGGCCGGGCGAGACCTTTCCCGCCACCATCAAGCGCGTGAATGTCGGCTCCAACAACGCTTCCTCCGCCACCGCTTCCAGCACCGCCGCGGCCTCCTCGGTGGTCAGCTATGGCGCGATCCTCACCGTCGCCAATGCGGATCTGCGGCTGCGCCCCGGCATGACCGCCACGGCGACGATCACCACCAGCGAGGAAAAAAATGCGCTGCTGGTGCCCAACGCCGCGCTGCGCTTCCAGCCGCGCAACCCCAATACCATCGCCCAGCCCGCTGGCGGCAGTCCGCTGATGCCCATGCAGATGGGTCGCGGCCGCCGACCCTCGACGCAGGATGTGCAGATCGGCCGGGGCTCGCGCCAGACCGTCTATACGGCCGGCGAGCAGGGCAAGCTCACGCCCCATGTGGTCATCACCGGCTCGACCAACGGCTCGGAGACGATCGTGACCAGCGAAACCCTCAAGCCCGGCATGGCCGTGGTGACCGGCGAACTGGCGGCCCGGCCATGAGCCGCCTGATCGAACTGCGCGGCGTCACCAAGGTGTTCGGCACCGGGCCGAGCGCTTTCCAGGCCCTCAAAGGCGTCGATCTCGATATCGAGAAGGGCGATTTTGTCGCCATCATGGGCGCCTCGGGCGGCGGCAAGTCGACCACGATGAATATATTGGGTTGCCTCGATACGCCCACCACAGGCACCTATCGGTTCATGGGCCATCATGTCGAGAAGCTGACCAACGATCAGCGCGCGCTGCTGCGTCGCCGCTATCTCGGTTTCGTCTTTCAGGGCTTCAACCTGCTCTCGCGCACCTCCGCCCTGGAGAATGTGGAGTTGCCGCTCATCTATCGGGGGGAGGACCGCAAGGCCCGCCGCGCCACGGCCATGGCCGCGCTGGACCGTGTCGGCCTGCTGCCATGGGCAAATCATACGCCTGCCGAGCTGTCCGGCGGGCAGCAGCAGCGCGTCGCCATTGCACGCGCCATCGTGACGGAGCCGCAAGTGCTGTTCGCGGACGAGCCCACCGGCAATCTCGACAGCGAGCGGTCGGTGGAGATCATGGAGTTGCTGAACGCCCTCAATCGCGATCAGGGCATCACCATCGCCATGGTGACGCATGAGCCGGATATGGCGGCCTATGCGCGCACCATCATTCGGTTCCGCGACGGTCTTGTCGAGGAGCGCGTCGTCAATCAGGTGTTTGCCTGATGCTCGTCACCAGTTTTCTTCTCGCGCTGCGGGCCATCCGCCGCCATTTGATGCGCTCGTTCCTCACCACTCTCGGCATCATCATCGGCGTGGCCGCCGTGGTGACGATGGTGACGCTAGGCAATGGCGCCACGGCGTCCGTCAAGGATCAGATTTCCTCGCTCGGCTCCAACATGCTCACGGTGCGCCCCGGCGCCGGTTTCGGGCGCGGCGGCGGCGGCGGACCGCCCCGTCCGTTCGATGATGCCGATGTCGAGGCCGTCCGCGCGCAGGTCGCCGGTGTCCTCCATGTCGCGCCGCAGAGCACCGCCAGCGTCACCGCCATCTTCGAGGCGCAGAACTGGTCAACCACCGTGACCGGCACCACCAATGATTATTTCGCGGCCTCCAATTTCAAGCTGGCGGAGGGACGCACCTTCACCGAGCCCGAGGAGCAGGCCGGCAAATCTGTCTGCGTGATCGGCGACACGATCCGCACTAGCCTGTTCCGGGACGTCAATCCGCTGGGCAAGAGCCTGCGTCTCAACGCGATCAGCTGTCAGGTCATCGGCGTGCTCGAAAAGCGCGGTCAGGGCGGCCCCGGCGCGGATCAGGACGATCAGGTGGTGATGCCGATCAAGGCCGTCATGCGCCGCCTCGCCGGCAATCGCGACATCCGCGCCTTTCAGGTCGCCGTCGATCCGCGCTTCGATACCACGACGGTGAGCGCCGCCATCACCTCGCTGCTGCGCGAGCGGCGCAATCTGACCGGCGATACGGATAATGATTTCAATATTTTCGACGCCAAGCAGATTTCCGACACGCTGTCCTCGGCGACCCAGACCATGACCGCCCTGCTTGCGGCGGTGGCGGCGGTCAGCCTTGTCGTCGGCGGTATCGGCATCATGAACATCATGCTCGTCTCGGTCACCGAGCGCACGCGCGAGATCGGCATTCGCCTCGCGATCGGCGCGGTGCAGCGCGAGGTGTTGATGCAATTTCTCGTCGAGGCGGTCACCCTCTCCTGCCTGGGCGGCATCATCGGCCTGCTTTTCGCGCTGGGGCTGACGATCGGCATTTCCTCGCTCATGCACATCCCCTTCGTGTTCGACGTCAAGATCAACATGCTGGCCTTTGGCTTCGCGGCCCTGATCGGTATCGTCTTCGGCTTCTTCCCGGCGCGGCGGGCGGCAGCGCTGAACCCGATCGAGGCACTGAGACACGAATGACCCTCATGCCGGCCTCGCCGCATATTCTCGTGGTGGATGATGATCGGGAGCTTCGCGAGCTTGTCGTCGATTTTCTGGACCTGCACGGCCTGCGCGCCACCGGGGCCGGCAATGCGAAGGATATGGACGCCGCGCTCGCCGCCAGGGATGTGGACCTGATCGTGCTCGATCTGATGATGCCAGGCGAAGATGGCCTGTCCGTGCTGCGGCGCATGCGGGGCGGCAGCAAGCGTCCGCCGATCATCATGCTCTCGGCCATGGGCGCCGACGCGGACCGGATCATCGGGCTGGAGGTGGGCGCGGACGATTATCTCGCCAAGCCTTGCAACCCGCGCGAATTGCTCGCGCGCATCCGCGCGGTGCTGCGCCGCGGGCAGGAAGGCCCCGGCCACCCGGTCCGCAAGTTCGGCGAATGGACGCTCGATCTGGTCGAGCGCACCATTGCCGGCCCCGGCGTCGAGACGACCATTCTCACCGACACCGAGTTCCGGCTGCTCAGCGCCTTTCTTGATCGCCCCCAGCTCGTCCTCACCCGCGATCAGCTCATCGATCTGGCCAAGGGCAATGACACCATGATGTTCGACCGCGCGATCGACGTGACGCTCAGCCGGCTGCGCAAGAAGCTGGGGCCCAAAGCGCCGATCCGCACCGTGCGGGGCGAGGGCTATATGTTCACGCTCCTGCCGCAATGACGAAGCTGCGCACCGGCCGCTCGATCCTGAGCCAGAGTTTCTGGCTGCTGGTGGCGGGCATGATCGTGGTGCAGCTGGTGCTCACCGTCAGCATCTTCCTGCTGCCGCCGCCGCGCGAGGAGGGCGTGCCGCTGGGCGAGATTGCCGAGCGTCTGGCCGGTCCGCTCGCCGCCGAAAGCCGCTGGCGCATGCGCAACGGCGATATGCCGGTGTCGATGCTGGCTGGCCCGCCGGTCCAGACCGAGGGCCTCGCGGTCAGCCCGCCGCTCACTCATGCGCTGGCCGATCGCCTTGGCCTCGCGACGAAGAACGTCCGCCTCTATTTCCGCGTGGATCAGGGCAGCCGGCTGTGGCGCTCGCGCAATCGCGGCAGCGACGGGATCGTGCGCTGGCGGGGCGAGCCGTTCTTCTTCGACCGCACGATCGCCGCCGCGCGGATCGACGGGCAGTGGCGATCGATCCGCGTGCCGGACCGTCCGTTCATCGCCCAGTGGCAGATCCGCATGGCCGTGGCCTTCGGCTTCGCCCTCATTTCGCTGGTGCCGCTCGCCTGGCTGTTCGCCCGGCGGATGGCCCGGCCAATCCGCGCCTTTGCCGACGCGGCCGACCTTGTCGGGCGGGACAGCAGCGCGCCGATGATCCCCGAGGATGGCTCGGCGGAGTTGCGGGTCGCCGCCCGCGCACTCAACGCCATGCAGAGCCGCATCGCCGAGCAGATGAGCGAGCGCCAGGCCATGGTGGCCGCCATTGCCCATGATCTGCGCACTCCGCTCTCGCGCATCGCCTTCCGCATCGAGGGCGCGGATGATAAATTGCGCGAGCCGATCCAGCGCGACATCGACCAGATGAAGGCGATGATCAGCGCCACGCTCGATTTCGTGCGCGGCAATCTGCGGCAGGGCAGCCGCGACCCTGTCGACCTGCGCGGCCTTCTCGCAACGCTGGTGGAGGATGAAGTGCAGGTCGGCCGCCCCGTGTGCTGGCTTCATGCACCGGTGCAGGATTGTGCCGTCACGGGCGACCGGCTGGCGCTCCGCCGGATGATCCAGAACCTGCTCGACAATGCGCTCAAATATGGCGGGTCGGCACAGGTCGATCTGCAGGTCGAGGATGGCGTCGCTCGCATTCTCATCGCCGATCACGGCCCCGGCCTCGAAGCCGCGGACATCGAGGCCATGTTCGCGCCGTTCGTCCGGCGCGACCCGTCACGCAACCGCGAGACCGGCGGAGCGGGTCTCGGCCTCGCCATCGCCCGCGCGATTGCCCGCGATCATGGCGGCGACATCATCCTGTCCGCGCGCGAGGGCGGCGGACTGGAAGCGACGATTTCACTCCCCGTCCCGGCAGCTCATCCATAAGCGCCGCCATGACGGGCACGGGCAGCGCCCGCCGACGGGCCTCCCGCGCGGATGACCACCACCCCCGACGCGTCATATGTGCGAAAAACGGCATGATCGCCGCGAGACGCGGCGTGGCTGCGCGACAGGCCCATCGACAACAGACGCGCCATTCCGGCTAACCGGGCAGCCCACACCCCGCGTCGCAAGCCGCAGCTCGCCGCGCCCTCAGCGCAGCTTGGCGATCTTGAGCCCGTCCGCTCTGGCCCGATCCTTCACCGATTCCTCGCTGCGGGTCAGGGATTTGGCGATGGCCTTCAGCGCCATGCCCTTGCCGGCAAGCAGATGCAGCTTCTGGATCTCCTCCGGGGTCCAGGGTTGCCGATGCCGCTCGAACCGCTCCGCCATGCCATGTTCCTCCACATGCAATGCCGACAGCCCTGCCGGCCCAAAGGTCAGTCTAGCGTCCGCGCTTGCGCCGCACGAGCATTTCATCCAGCGCGGACAGGAAGCGCGAGCGATCCGCCTTGCTGAACGGCGGTGGCCCGCCAATCGCATCGCCACCGGCCCGTAAATCCGCCATGATCGCGCGCACCGCAATTGCCGGGCCGATCGAATCCTCGGTGAACGGCTTGCCGTTGGGCGCGATCACGGCCGCGCCGGCCTTCAGGCAGCGGTCCGCCAGCAGGATGTCGGCGGTGATGCACACCGCCGCGCGATCGGCCTGTTCGGCGATCCAGTCATCGGCCGCGTCGAACCCGTCGCTCACCACGACGCGCCCGATCAGCGGATGCGCCGGCACCCGGATCGGGCTGTTGCTGACGATCGTGACCGGCACCTCATGACGCCATGCGACCCGGTAGATTTCGTCCTTCACCGGGCAGGCATCGGCATCGACGAGGATGCGGATCACCCCGCCCGCTTCTTCCATGCGCCTTTCTTGCCACCGGCCGGGCCACCCGAGCGCGGCGGCCTGCCGGCCGTGGGCCGATAGGATTTGCCTGCAGGCGGGCTGGACTGGCTGTTGTCGCGGCGCGCCCGGCGGGCATCGTCACGCGGCTTGCCGTCCACCGGGATGATCTGGAGATCGTCCTGCTCGGTTTCGGCTGCCCGCCGCACAGCGGTAAGGAAGCGCGCGGCGACGGCGGGCGTCACCTCGAACATCGTCTCATTGGCGGCCATGCGGATCGCGCCGATTTCGGTGCGGTTCACGCCACCGCGCCGGCACAGCAACGGCAGGATCCAGCGCGGATCGGCATCCTGATTGCGGCCGACATTCATCCGGAACCAGTTGCTGTCCTCAAAACCGGGGCGCGGGCCACTCGGCGCCTGCGCCTGACCGCCCATCAGATCTTCCGGCTCGGGTAGGCGCGACCGGTGCGCCTGCACCAGGGCCACGGCGATATCCTCGGCGCTGCGCTCGGCCAGCAAGCGACGCGCCAGTTCGCGATCCGCCTCTTCCGCCTCGACCGGCGCCAGCAGCGCCGTCATCATCCGCTCGCGGTCGGCATTGCGGATATCGGCCGCCGATGGCGCCGCGATCCACTCGGCCGCGATCTTCGCGCCGCGCAGCATCCCGTCCACCCGGCGGCGACGCTGAAAGGGAACGATGAGCACCGCCGTGCCCTTCTTGCCCGCACGCCCGGTGCGGCCGGAGCGGTGCTGGAGCGTCTCGGCATCGCGCGGAATTTCGACATGGATGACCAGCGAGAGGCTGGGCAGATCGATACCGCGCGCGGCCACGTCCGTCGCCACGCACACACGCGCCCGCTTGTCGCGCAGCGCCTGCAGCGCATGGTTGCGCTCATTCTGGCTATGCTCGCCGGACAGCGCCACCACGGCAAAGCCGCGCTCGGTCAGATTGGCGTGGAGATGGCGGACATTGTCGCGCGTGGCGCAGAACAATATCGCCGTTTCCGCTTCATGCAGCCGCAGCAGGTTGATCACTGCGTTCTGGATATCGGCCGGCGCAACGGCAACCGCCTGATAGGCGATGTCGCCATGGCCCTGCCCGCCGTCCGTCGTCTCGATCCGCAGCGCGTCCTGCTGGTAGCGGCGCGCCAGCGCCACGATCGGACGCGGCATGGTGGCGGAGAAGAGCAGCGTGCGGCGGCCATCGGGCGTCGCGTCGAGCAGCCGTTCCAGATCCTCGCGGAAGCCCATGTCGAGCATTTCGTCCGCCTCGTCGAGCACCGCGACGGCAAGGCCGTGCAGCAGCAGCACCTCCCGCTCGAGATGGTCGCACAGGCGGCCGGGCGTGCCGACCACGATATGCGCGCCCTGCGCCAGCGCGCGGCGCTCGCGGGAGGCATCCATGCCGCCGACGCAGGTCGCGACGCGCACGCCGGTCTTCTCATAAAGCCACATCAGCTCGCGACTCACCTGCAGGGCGAGTTCGCGAGTCGGGGCGATGACGAGTGCGAGCGGCGCGCCGGCGGGGCCGGCCCTGCCGTCCTCGCCCAACAATTGCGGCGCGATGGCGAGGCCGAAGGCAACCGTCTTGCCCGAGCCGGTGCGGGCCGAGACGATCATGTCCCGCCCTGCGGCTTCCGGTTCAAGAACAGCAGCCTGGACGGGCGTTGGCGCGGCATAGCCACGCGCGGCGAGCGCTTCAGTCAGAAGCGCGGGAAGGTTTTTAAAGGTCATGTTCTCTTGTGCTTGTGCGGCGAACGGGGGGCGTTCACTCAAATATGGCAGGCGTCACGCACCTGTCGTTGCGCGCGTCGATAGACCTCCACGCGCCGCCGCACAATAAGGGAATGAAAATCCGGCTTCCGTCAGTCCACAAAAGCCCGTTCGATCACATAGGCACCGGGCCGGGCATTGGAGCCTTCGACAAAGCCCAGCGCATCAAGCTGGGCGGACAGGTCGCGGATCATCGCCATGGAGCCGCACAGCATGACCCGGTCGGTTTCCGGGTCGAACTGCGCTGGGCCGCTAAGCTTGTCGAACAACCGGCCGCTCGCGATCAGGTCGCCGATGCGGCCGGTGTTGCGGAACGGCTCGCGCGTCACCGTCGGCACATAGTTGAACTGGAGCAGCGCCTGGTCCTGCACCAGCGGATCGCCGGCCAGCTGGCTTTCCAGCTCGACGCGGTTGGCCAGATCGTCGACGCGACGCACCGAATGGACAAGGGTGATCTGCCCGAAGCAATCATAGATATCCGGATCGCGCACGATGCTGAGGAACGGCGCAAGGCCGGTGCCGGTGGAGAGCAGGAACAGCCGGCTGCCCGGCGTCAGCGCATCGGCCACCAGCGTGCCGGTCGGCTTGCGACCGAGGTAGAGCTGATCGCCCGCCTGGATATGTCCGAGGCGCGAGGTCAGCGGCCCGTCCGGCACCTTGATCGAGAGGAACTCCAGCTCATCGGCATAGGCGGCGCTGGCGATCGAGTAGGCGCGCAGCAGCGGGCGCTTCTCGCCGGGCAGGCCGAGCATGACAAATTCACCGGAGCGGAAGCGGAAGCTGGGCGGCCGCGTGACCGCAAAACTGAACAGATGCTCGTTCCAGTGCCGCACCCAATTGACCCGCTCGACGCTCAGCGCCGCGGTCGGCGCGAAGTCGAAACCATGGTGGGACAAATCATTCATTCGGGAAACCTCGTGCAATCAGGATCGTGGATCGGGCTGGCGGGAAGCCGATTCGCATTTGCCAGCGCTTGCGCCAGCGCCGCCGTCGGCACAAGCAGATGTGTTGCATGGTCCTCGCCGACAAGGTGCGCGGCCGTGCCCGCAACATGCGTCAGCCCGCCCCCGCCCGTCGTGCGGACCATTGCCAGAATGATCGCCTCATGCTCGCTCACCTGCACGCTGTCGAGGTGGCCCATGCCCATCTTCTCGGTCGCGTGCCGGTTGAGCACCGCCATCATGACATGGAAATGCGGGACGGCCGCCGCCAGCGCCGCGTTCTGGAATGCCGGGCGGATGTCGCCGCAAGGGCAACGCCCGGCCTGCACCGCCTTGACCCAATGGCGCATCGCCCCCACCAGCATGCGGCCGCCGCGGTTGAGCGATGTGATGGGCCGGTCGATAAAATCGTAGATTGCGCGTCTCCTCGTCGGCGCGGTTCACAAGGGTCTGGCGGGCCCGGACGACCCGGCAAGGCCATCCACCAGCCACATAATCACTGCTAATGCGAATGGCTATCAAGTACGATCTGGGGAAAAGACGGGGTTTCGTCAAGCCAGTTTTACCATCACCACCCGATGAAAAAACATCGCCCGCCACGGCAAAGTTGTTTTCATCCACACTCTTTCATTGCGGCGTTGCGCGATCGAGGCGATCCTCGACGGGGAATCGCCCGATCCCGGATGGCTGATCAACGCGATAATAATGTTGATTCTTAAAACCATTTGGAAGAGAAGCATTTCGATCGACGGATGTCGAAGCCCGCCCGGCATGAACGGAGCGGCGCCAATGGAGGGGAGAGGTTTGTTCGTGCGACTAATGGCAGCTCTGGCGCTCAGCGCCGCATGCATGGCGCCCATGGCTCATGCGCAATCCGAAGCGACCCCCGCGCCGGGCGACTGGCCGCGCTATGCGCGCGATCTGGGTGGCACGCGCTATTCGCCCCTGACCCAGATCAATACGCGCAATGTTTCCCGATTGACCAAGGCCTGGTCGTTCCGCGTCCGGCCGGAAGGCGGCGGCTCGCTGGTGTCGTCGGCCACGCCGATCGTGATCGACAATATTCTCTATCTGCCGATCGGCAACGCCGTCATCGCGCTGGAGGCCGATAGCGGCAAGGAGCTTTGGCGCCACCCGGTCGCGGCCGGCATGGCCCGCCGCGCCGTGTCCTACTGGCCCGGCGACAAGGACAACCGGCCCCGCATCTTCTATTCGACCGGCGATGCGATCGTCGCGCTCGATGCCGCGACCGGCCAGTTGGACACGCGCTTCGGCCGCGATGGCCGCGTCGCGCTGGAGGTGCCTTATGGCTCGCCGCCGACCATTTACAAAAACGTCCTCATCATCGGCGCGAACGTGGCCGAGATGCAGTCCGGTCCGCCCGGCGACACCCGCGCCTTCGATGCCCGCACCGGCGAGAAGATCTGGGAATTCCACACGGTGCCCCGCCCCGGCGAAGTGGGTCATGATACATGGCTCGACGATGGCTGGAAAAACCGCTCCGGCACCAATGTCTGGATCTGGTATATGACGGTCGATGACAAGACCGACACGCTCTACATGCCAGTCGGCGGCCCGTCGGCCAACTATTATGGCGGCGACCGCCCCGGCGCCAATCTGTTCGGCAACTCCGTCGTCGCCGTCGATGCCCTGACCGGCAAATATAAATGGCACTTCCAGACCATCCACCATGATCTGTGGGATTCGGACTTGCCGGCGCCGCCGGTGCTGGTCGATCTGAAGGTGGACGGCAAGGCCGTGCAGGCCCTGGCCGAGACCGGCAAGCCCGGCCTCATGTATATTCTCGATCGCCATACCGGCAAACCCATCCACCCGGTCGAGGAGCGCCCCGTCGCCAGCGCCGATGTGCCGGGCGAGTGGTATTCGCCCACCCAGCCCATTCCGGTCCGCCCGCAACTGGTGCGCAACCACTGGACCCCGAAAGACGTCGTCACCGCGGCGGACACCAATGAGGCCCATGCCGCCGCCTGTCAGGCGCTGCTCAACAGCTATGGCGGCACCTTCTTCAACGCCGGACCGTTCACGCCCTTCTTCCTCCATGAGGAGGGCGGCCCGGTGAAGGCCTCCATCAACCTGCCGAACAATGGCGGCTCCAACTGGGGTGGCTCGGCGGCCGATCCCGGCACCGGCTATGTCTTCATCAATGTGAGCGAAGGCGGCAGCATCGGCTTTATCGAGAAGCGCAAGGACGGCGCCGATTATGGCCGCGGCACCACGGGATCGACCCAGCTTTATGATCGCGCGAGCCTCAGCGGTCCCGGCGCCTATTCGACCTTTCAGGCAAGCTACAAGGATGAGACCGGCCGCACGGTCAGCATGCCCTGCATCCGTCCGCCATGGGGGCAGCTCATCGCCGTGGACGCCAATACCGGCGAAATCGCCTGGGCAACCCGCCTCGGCGTGACGGACGATCTGCCCACAGGCAAGCAGGATACCGGCCGCAACAACACCTTTGGCGGACCGATCGTGACGGCCGGTGGCCTCGTCTTCATCGGCGCCACCGATGATCGCCGCTTCCGCGCCTTCGATGCCAAAACGGGCAAGGAAGTATGGAGCACGGCACTGGAATATAGCGCGCTGTCGGTGCCCGTCACCTATCGTGGCAAGGATGGCCGCCAATATGTCGCCGTCGTTGCCGCGGGCAACAGCTTCGCCCCGCCACAGCGCAATGCGGATGGCAAGCTCGCCAATCAGGAAATGTTGATCAGCTTCGCGCTGCCCGAATGATCGGCCCGATTGGGTTCAGGAGACGATTGTCATGAAAAAATATCTGGTCGCAATGGTCGGTGCCTTGCTCGCCACCGCCGCGCATGCCCAGCCGCAGACCATCACGACGCCCGAAGGCGCCCTGATGGATAGCGGCGATGATCTGGCCTACAAGCCGGGCGCGCTGTCGCAGGAACAGCTGATGAGCTCGACCCGCACGCTGTTCGCGCAGGATTCGATGAATGTCTTTCGCCGTTTCCCGCCCGACACGACGCAAGCGATGGTCAAATTCTATACCGAAGCCCTGGCCCTGCGCTCGCTCAGTCCTATCCAGCTCACCGCCTCGCAGCAGATGCTGCTCACCGGCGTCGGCAGCGGCCAGATCAAGCTGTCCGCCGGCCAGCAGGGCAATCGCAAATATGATCTGGCCGGCGGCTATCAGGGCGGCACCGGCATCCGTTTCTTCGCGCTGAGCTATCCAGATGCCGCGGTCGTCGCCAAACGCTTCACCGACGCCGGTTTCCCCGCGCCGAAATTTACCGATCAGGGCGATGGCACGAGGGCCGCGCTGGTGATGGACCCGTCCGGCTTCCAGATCGAACTGGTCATCCGCCCCGGCGCTAAAGATGGCAGCAATGATGGCCTGGGCGTCGGCATCAATGTCTCCGATCTGGAGAAGAGCCGTGCATTCTACCGCGAATTTGTCGGCCTTGATGAGCTGCCGCCGGTGGAAGACAAGCTGCTCGGCGTCACCAAATACCCCTATCGCCACAAGGAAACGACGCTCTACCTCTACCATGCCGGGCAGAATCACTCGCCCGACAATGGCAGCGCCGGCATTCAGTATGTGGTGCGGGACGCCCCGCTGGTCGACGCCAAGGGCAAGGCCCGCAAGCTCGCCGTGGAGACGCCGCTTAACAAGTTGCGCGGCTTCGACCTCGTGACCGTCTGGCTCAATGATCCCGATGGCGTGACGAATTATTTCGCGCAGGTCGGCCCGCGCAGCGTCACGGCGACCCGGCAGTAACGGGAGCGACCTCGATCAGCCTGACCGGCCCCCGCCATTGCCGGGGCCGGCTTTGCTCCCAGGCCGCTATCTCTCGTCACCAGTGGGCGCCACGCCGGACATGCGCTCGATGATCGGGCAGTCCGGGCGGTCGTCGCCATGGCAGCGGTCGGCCAACTCAAGCAGCGTCTGGCGCAGCGCCTGCAGCGCCTCGGCCTTGCGGCCCAGCTCTTCAGCCCGCGCGATGGCCAGCGCCTTCACCTCGGCGCTGGCGCGGTGGCTGTTGCCCCACAAACCGAGCAGGTCGCGGATATCCTCGATCGGGAAGCCGAGATCGCGCGCATTGGCGATGAACCGCAACCGGTGCACATCGGCCGCGGCATAGTCGCGATAGCCGCTGTCGCGACGCAGCGGTGCCGGAATCAGGCCGATCTTTTCATAATGACGGATCATGCGCGGCGAGACGCCGCTCGCCTCCGAGGCCCCGCCGATATTCACAGCCGCACCCGATTGAGACGCAGCGCGTTGCTGACCACGCTCACCGACGAGAGCGCCATCGCCGCCGCCGCGATCATCGGCGAGAGCAGGATGCCGAAGACGGGGTAGAGCAGCCCAGCGGCAATCGGCACACCGGCGGCATTATAGACGAAGGCGAAAAACAGATTCTGCCGGATATTGGCCATTGTCGCCTGACTGAGCTGCCGGGCCCGGACGATGCCGTTGAGATCGCCCTTGAGCAATGTCACGCCCGCGCTTTCCATCGCCACGTCCGTGCCCGGCCCCATGGCGATGCCGACATCGGCTGCCGCCAGGGCCGGCGCATCATTCACCCCGTCCCCGGCCATGGCGACGATCCGCCCCGCCGCCTTCAGCCGCTGGACGAACGCGGCTTTCTGATCGGGCAGCACGTCGGCCTCCACGGTATCGATGCCGAGCTGGCGCGCGACGGCCTGCGCAGTCGTGTGATTGTCGCCGGTCAGCATCACCACATGGATGCCGTCCGCCCGCAGCGCGGCGAGCGCCTCGGCGGTGGTCCGCTTGACCGGATCGGCAATGGCGAACACACCCGCGATCCGGCCATCGACACTCATGAAGATCGCCGTTGCGCCATCCGCGCGCAGGTCGTCGGCCGGGGCGGCCAGCGGCGCCGTCTCGATCCCCGCCTCGCGCAGAAACCGGGCATTGCCAAGCAGGACGCGTTTACCTTCGACAATGCCCAGCACGCCCTTGCCCGTGGGCGAATCAAAATCCGTGACCGGCGGAATGTCGATATTCCGTCCGATCGCGGCATCCATGATCGCCAGCGCCAGCGGATGCTCGGACGCCCGCTCGACCCCGGCCACCATCCGCAGCAGCTCCGCCTCCGCAAAGCCCGCGGCCGTCATGATCCGGGTGACCGCCGGCTTGCCCTCGGTCAGCGTGCCGGTCTTGTCGACGACCAGCGTGTCGACCTTCTCCATATGCTCCAGCGCCTCGGCATTCTTGATCAGAACGCCAAGCCCTGCCCCGCGCCCCACGCCCACCATGATCGACATGGGCGTGGCCAGCCCCAGCGCGCAGGGGCAAGCGATGATCAGCACCGCAACGGCCGCGATCAGCCCATGCGCAAGGCGTGGCGCCGGGCCCCAGATGCCCCAGATGGCAAACGCGATGACAGCGACGGCCAGCACCGCCGGCACGAACCAACCTGCAACCTGATCGGCCATGCGCTGGATCGGCGCCCGTGAGCGCTGCGCATCGGCAACCATCTGGACGATCCGCGCGAGCATGGTGTCGCGCCCGATCTTCTCCGTGCGGATCACCAGGGCACCGCTCTGGTTCATGGTTCCGCCAATCACCGCATCGGCGACGATCTTGGTGACCGGCATCGATTCGCCTGTGACCATCGATTCATCGATGGATGAGCGCCCGTCCTCGACGACGCCATCGACCGGCACCTTCTCTCCGGGCCGCACGCGCAGCCGATCCCCCACCGCGACCAGATCGAGCGGGACTTCATCCTCGCTGCCGTCCGCAGCAATCCTGCGGGCGGTGGCAGGCGCCAGATTGAGCAGCGCCCTGATCGCGCCGGAGGTCCGCTCGCGCGCCCGCAATTCAAGCACCTGCCCGAGCAGGACCAGCACGGTGATGACGGCGGCCGCCTCGAAATAGACCGCCACGGAACCATTGGCGGCGCGGAACGCCGCCGGGAAGATGCCCGGTGTCAGTGTCGCGACGACGCTGTAGCTCCATGCCACGCCAGTCCCCATGGCGATCAGCGTGAACATATTGAGATGGCGCGTCCGCAGCGACGCCCAGCCCCGCTCGAAGAACGGCCAGCCTGCCCACAGCACGACCGGCGTCGCCAGCGCGAACTGCACCCAGACCGACACGCCCATCGGCACGACCCGATGAAGCGCGGGAAAAAGATGCGCCCCCATTTCAAGGATGAAGACGGGGAGAGCCAGCACCAGCGCGATCCAGAAGCGACGCGACATATCGATCAGTTCGCTGCTGGGACCAGCATCGGCAGAGACCATCTCCGGCTCCAGCGCCATGCCGCAAATGGGGCAGGCGCCCGCATGGTCCTGCCGGATTTCCGGGTCCATCGGGCAGATCCACATCGTGCCCGGCGGCGCTTCCGCCGGTTGAACAGGGGCCCCGATCAGGTAACGTTCCGGATCGGCCGTGAACCTTTCGCCGCAACGGACACTGCAGAAATGATAGTCGCGACCGGCATGGACCGCATGAGCCGCCGCTTCTTGCGGGTCTACCGACATGCCGCAAACCGGATCGAGAACAAGGCTGGTCAGACCCGCCGCGTCGGGCGCCTCTTCGGCCGCGCAACAGCTCGCAGCACCGGCATGGGCATTTCGATTCGACTCGGTCATTCGGCCGTCTCCTTCCATCGCGAGGCACTCTGAAGCTTGACACAATGTTAGAGTCAAGCGCGGCCCGAAACCGGATCACTCGACGCCGCGAGCGCCGCGCCCAACGGCCCCGCTCTCGATTTTCTTTCAGCGACCTTGCCTGCATATCGGTTCGGGATTGCGGCGTTGATCCCCAGACCGCGAGCAACCGGCGGAGGATTGGCGCGGTGACATCCAGACACTCCGTAAGACGCCGCCGGCCCCGCGAGATCCCGCACCGCCATCATGCCCATAAAAGAGGTATTTAAACTATATCATATGTGGTAAACGACGCGAAGGCGGACCAGATGGGGAAACGGAACGTGGTTGCGGGGCTGACTGTAAACGAACGCCAGAGGGCCATGGGCGTGCTCATCCTGCTGGCGATCATCGGCATGGCAATGGCGGCGGCGGGAGCCGGACGGGCCGACCCCATCGAGACGCATGGCTTCATCATCCTGCTGTTCAGTCTCGCCGTGATGGCCGTGCTGCTGAAGGGCTATTTCGCACCCGAGCCGCCCGCCGAGCGCCTCACCGCCTATTATGACGATCCGATCAAGGCCGGCATCATCATCGCGATGATCTGGGCGGTCTTCGGCATGGCCATGGGCGACTGGGTGGCCTGGCTGCTCGCCTTTCCGGACATGACCTTCGACGCGCCATGGGCCAGTTTCGGGCGGTTGCGCCCTATCCACACCACCGGCGTCATTTTCGGCTTTGGCGGCAGCGCGCTGATCGCCACCTCCTTCCATGTCGTGCAGCGCACCTCACGCGCGCGGCTGCCGGATCAGTTCAGTCCGTGGTTCGTGCTGATCGGCTATAATCTTTTCTGCATCCTCGCCGTCTCCGGCTATTTCATCGGCATCACCCAGTCCAAGGAATATGCCGAGCCGGAATGGTATGCCGATATCTGGCTGGTCATCGTCTGGATCACCTATCTGCTGCTCTATCTGCGCACGCTGGCGCGCCGCAAGGAGCCGCATATCTACGTCGCCAACTGGTATTATCTGGCGTTCATCATCGTCGTGGCGATCCTCCATATCGTCAATAATCTGGCGATCCCGGCCTCGCTGACGGGCGCGAAAAGCTATTCGCTCTTCTCCGGCGTGCAGGATGCGATGACCCAGTGGTGGTATGGCCACAATGCCGTCGCCTTCTTCCTCACCGCCGGCTTCCTCGGCATGCTCTATTATTATCTGCCCAAGCGCGCCGAGCGGCCCATCTATTCCTACCGCATGTCGATCATCGGCTTCTGGGGCATCACCTTCTTCTATATGTGGGTTGGCTCGCACCACCTGCATTACACCGCCCTGCCGCAATGGGTACAGACGCTGGGCGTCACCTTCTCGCTGATGCTGCTCATCCCCTCGTGGATCGCCGCTGGCAACGCGCTGATGACGCTCAACGGCGCCTGGCACCGGGTGCGCGACGATGCCACGCTGCGCTTCATGATGATGGCGGCGGTTTTCTACGGCCTGTCCACCTTCGAGGGCTCGTTCATGGCGATCCGCCCGGTCAACTCACTCTCCCATTATACCGACTGGACCGTCGCCCATGTCCATGTCGGCGTGCTCGGCTGGGATGCGCTCATCACCTTCGGCGCCTTTTACGCACTGGTGCCCTGGTTGTGGAAACGCGAGCGCATGCATTCGCCCGCGCTGGTCGAGGTCCACTTCTGGCTCGCGATGGCGGGATTGCTCATTTACGTCTTCGCGATGTGGAATTCGGGCATCATTCAGGGCCTGATGTGGCGCACCTATAATGATGGCGGCACGCTGCGCTATTCCTTCCTCGATACGATGATCGCCATGCATCCCTATTATATCGCGCGCGCGATTGGCGGGCTGCTCTTCCTGATCGGCACGCTCATCGCCTGCTATAATATCTGGATGACGATCCGCCGGCCCGCCATCGCCGCCGCGCCCGCGCACGATAGGCCGCTGCCCCTCCCCACCCCCCAACCTGCGGAATAGCGTCATGTTCGGAACCCATTATCGGATCGAACGCAAATCGCTGGTGCTGGTCGTGGCGATCATCATCGTGGCGAGCATCGGCGGGCTGATCGAGATCGCGCCGCTCTTCACCATCGACGAGACGGTCGAGACCGATCCGCATATGCGCGTCTACACCCCGCTCGAGCAGGCCGGCCGCAACATCTACATGCGCGAGGGCTGCTATGCCTGCCACAGCCAGATGATCCGCACCTTGCAGGACGAGGTCGAGCGCTACGGCCCCTATTCGCTGGCGGTCGAGTCCAAATATGATCATCCGATGCTCTGGGGCTCCAAGCGCACCGGACCGGATCTCGCCCGCGTCGGCGGTAAATATAGCGACCAGTGGCACGCCGCCCACCTCACCAACCCGCGCGATGTCGTGCCGGAATCGATCATGCCGCGCTACAGCTTCCTGCGCGCCACGCCGCTCCACACGGCGTATCTGGCCGATGATCTGCGCGCCCTGCGCCGGGTCGGCGTGCCCTATACGGACGAGATGATCGCCAACGCCACCGCCGACGCCATCGCCCAGGCCTCGCCGGATGATGACACGGCCGGCCTCGTCAAACGCTATGGCGAGGCAACCCAGATCCGCAGCTTCGACGGCAACAACGACGCCGTCACGGAGATGGATGCGCTGGTCGCCTATCTCCAGATTCTCGGCAAGCTCAGCACCGCCGCCCAACCCACGCAAACAGCGGCAAGGTAGAGCGGCCATGGACCATCACACCGTCGTCGGCTTCGCCAAATCCTACGGGCTGTTCCTGCTGATCGGCATGGCCGCCGTCGCGCTCGTCTATGCCTGCTGGCCGGGCAACCGGACGCGGTTCGACAAGGCGGCGCGCGACATCATCGAGGATGAGGACCAGCCGTGGCAGTGAAGGAACGCGACCCCCTGACCGGCCATATGATGACCGGCCATGAGTGGAACGGCATCAAGGAGCTCAACACCCCCGTGCCCCGCGCGGTCTGGCTGTTCCTGCTGGCCACCGGGCTGTTCTCGCTGGTCTATTGGGTGCTGATGCCCGCCTGGCCGATCGGGACGACCTACACCAAGGGCCTTCTGGGCGTCGACCAGCGCGCTATCGTCACGCAAAAGGTCGATGCGGCCGCCGCCGACCGTGCTCACTGGACCCGACAGATCGCCACGAAGGATGTGTCCGCCATCCGCGCCGACCCGGCCCTGCTCGCCTTCATCCGGCAGGATGGCCATCGCCTGTTCGGCGATAATTGCGCGGCCTGCCACGGTATCAACGCGACCGGCGGCGCCGGCTTCCCCGACCTCACCGATCGCGACTGGCTGTGGGGCGGCGATGCGGCCACCATAGCCCACACGATCGATGTCGGCGTCAACAGCCCGGCCAGCCCGGCCACCCGCGTCAGCCAGATGCTCGCTTTCGGGCGGGACGGCATTCTCGACAATGACGCGGTGCTGGCCGTCGCCAACTATGTCAAAAGCCTGTCCGATCCCGCCTGGGCCAAGGGCAAGGCCGCCATGATCAGCACGGGGCAGGCCATCTTCGCGGCGAACTGCACCGTCTGCCATGGGCCGGACGGGCGCGGCAACCAGCAACTTGGCGCGCCCAATCTCACCGATGCCCACTGGCTCTACGGTGGCAATATCGATGCCATCTACCAGAGCATCCATGACGGCCGGCAAGGCGAAATGCCGGCCTGGGACCATCGCCTGAGCCCCGTCGATCGCAAGATCCTCACCGTCTATCTGCTGGACAAGGGCGACCACTCATGAGGGTGCCGCACTCCCGCCGCTTCTTTCTCGCGCTCGCCGGCGTCGCGCTGGTCGGCGTGCTGCTCGCCAACGCGCATCTGGTCTATGTCGCGACCCGTTCGCAGCCGCCCTGCGTGCCCCATGCCCGCGCGGGCGACGCCGCCCCGTCCGCCCCCTCCTTCAGCGCGGCCAAGCCGTCATGCTGAGCTGATCCGGAGCCGATGATGACCATCATCCCGCCAGTCGTCCCCCCGCTGCCCATCGCCAGCCCCTATGCGCGCGCATTGCCGCCCGGCGCGGCGTTCGACTGGCTCCGCGCCGGCTGGCGTGATCTGGTGACGGATCCGGCGCCCAGCCTGCTGTACGGCCTGGTCGTCTTCCTGCTCTCGGCCGCCATCATCGCCGGACTGATCGGGTTCGAGTGGGATTATGCGCTGTTCCCCGCCATTGCCGGTTTCCTCGTGTTCGCACCCGCGCTGGCGATCGGCCTGTATGACAAGAGCCGCACGCTCGAACTGGGCGAGCCGGTCTCGCTGCGCCACATGCTGCTGCCTCATCCGCGCGCGGGCGGGCAGGTGCTGTTCACCGGCGCGCTGCTGTGCGGCCTGATGCTGCTGTGGATGCGCGCCGCCGTCATCATCTACGCCATCTTCTTCGGCGTGCAGCCCTTCCCGGGGCTCGATCATATCGCGCCGATGCTGTTCACCACCACCACCGGCCTCGCCATGCTGATCGTCGGCACGGCGGTCGGCGGGCTGTTCGCGGCCTTCTCGTTCGCCATCTCCGCCTTCGCCATTCCGATGATGCTGGACCAGCGCGTCGACGCGCTCACCGCCATGGGCACCAGCTGGGCCCTGGTGCTCAACAATCTGCGCGCGCTGCTCGTCTGGGCCGCCATCGTGCTCGCCCTGTTCCTGCTGAGCGTGCTGACCGGCCTGCTCGGTCTCATCCTCATATTCCCGTGGCTCGGCCATGCGACCTGGCACGCCTATCGGGCTGTGCGGTAGCGCCATGAACGCGCTCTGGTATCTCATCCCCATCTCGATCGGGCTCGGCACGCTGGGCCTTGTGCTGTTCTTCTGGGCGCTGCGCAGCGGGCAATATGAGGATGTGGCCGGCGCGGCCGAGCGCATCCTGATGGATGACGACGAGCCGCTGTGAGATGGCGGGCCCCGCTGTCCGCAGCGAGCATGCTGCCAAATTTCGTCCGATGGTTCCGGTTCGCGAAACTGAGTGATAAGGGCCTTCCTCACCGGGGCGCGAAACAACGCTACGCCTGCTGCGACTGTTGGAGGTAGCGATGCGACTGACCAATTTTTCTGATTATGCCCTTCGGCTGCTGATGTATGCCGCCAGCCAGGACCAGCGGCTGGTGACGATCGAAGAGACCTCGCGGGTGTTCAATATCTCGCGCGGTCATTTAATGAAGGTCGCCAACCAGCTCACCAGAGCAGGCTATCTCAAGGCGGTACGCGGACGCTCTGGCGGCCTCACCCTTGCCAGGCCAGCTCGGGATATCCGGCTTGGCGAGGTCCTGGGTGTGACCGAACCGGATTTCGCGCTCGCCGAATGTTTTGCGACAGGCAATCAATGTCTGATCACGCCGACGTGCCGCCTGCGCGGCGTTCTGGACGAAGCACTCAGCGCCTTTATCGGCACGCTCGACCGTTATACGCTGGCGGATCTGGTCCTCGACCCACGGGCCTTCAACATCCAGCCAATGGCGTAATCGCGCCGATCCGCACCGACGATTCACCAACTCGGGCGCCGCCGCCGGATATGCTATCATCCCGCTTCCATTCCTGAGGGAAGCTGACCCATGTCCATCCTCCGGCCGCTCACGCATCTGGACACCCATGACGTGTCCAATCAGCCACCGCCGTTCGAGGATGTCGATCTCTACACAAGCGATCGCGCGTTAATCGAAGCAGTCGCCGCCGCTGGCGGCCGGCAGCATGACGACCGCCTGAGCGCCCTGGGGCGTCGGGCCGGATCAGCCGAGGTGATCAGCTGGGGTGTCGAGGCGAACCGCAATCCGCCGATCCTCGAACGGTTCGATCGCTACGGCCAGCGGATCGACGAGGTGCGCTTCCATCCCGCCTATCACCGGCTGATGGCGCTGGGGCTGGATGCCGGCCTCGCGGCAGTGGCGTGGGATGGCACGCCCGCCGGCCATGTGGCCCACGCCGCCATGCTGTTCCTCACCGGGCAGGCGGATGCCGGCACCAGTTGCCCGATGACGATGACCTGTGCCGCGGTGCCGGCGCTCGCCGCAAACCCGGCGATCGCGGCCGATTGGCGCCCGCGCATTCTCGCCGCGCGATACGACCCCGCCAGCCGCCCCGTGACCGAAAAGGCCGGCGCGACGATCGGCATGGCGATGACCGAGAAACAGGGCGGGTCCGACATTCGCGCCAATACCACCCGTGCCGAACCGGCGGGCGATGGCTGGTGGCGGCTCACCGGGCATAAATGGTTCTGCTCGGCGCCGATGTCCGATGCCTTCCTGACGCTGGCCTATGCCGAGGGCGGGCTGACCTGCTTCCTGCTGCCGCGCTGGCTGCCCAGTGGCGAGCGCAATGACGGCTTCCAGATCATGCAGCTCAAGGACAAGCTGGGCGACCGCTCCAATGCCTCGTGCGAGGTCGAATATCACGGCGCGCTGGCGCAGCAGCTTGGCGATGTCGGGCGAGGCATCGCAACGATCATCCGCATGGTGCAGCATACCAGGCTCGATTGCGTGATTGGCTCGGCCCAGCAGATGCGCGGCGCGCTGGCGCAGGCGCTCTGGCATGCGGCGCACCGCTCCGCGTTCCAGCGGCGGCTAATCGACCAGCCGATGATGGCAGCCGTCCTCACCGATCTCGCGATCGAGAGCGAGGCGGCAACCGCGCTGGCGCTGCGGCTCGCCCAGTGCTTCGATCGGGAGGAGCCACTCGCCCGCCTGCTCACGCCGATCGCCAAATATTGGGTATGCAAGCGCGCGCCGGGCTTCATTTACGAAGCGATGGAGTGTCTGGGCGGCGGCGGATATATCGAAACCGGCCCCATGGCCCGGCTGTTTCGTCAATCGCCGCTCAATGCGATCTGGGAAGGATCGGGCAATGTCATCGCGCTCGATATGTTGCGCGCGATCGACCGCGAGCCGGAGAGCTTTGCTGCCCTGCGTGATTTTCTTGCGGCCCAGCGCGGCGCCAACCGCGATTACGATGGCTGGCTGGCGAGTCTCGACGATGGTCCCGAGAATGAAGCGGCCGCACGCTGGCGCGTGGAACGGCTCGCCCTGGCGGCGCAGGCGGCCGTGCTCCTCGCCTGGAACAATCCGGTCGCCGATGCCTTCTGCCACCTGCGATTGACCCCGCGCGGGGCGACCTATGGAGCCTTTGAAGGTGCACGCGATGTGCAGAGCATCCTCGCGCGCGCTATGCCGGCGTTGTGACCTCGCGCGCGCCCTTCCGATCGCGCGACGAACGCTAATCGCCTTTGGCGGCAATGCGCACGAGGAGATCGCTCAAGATGATCCGCTCCGCAGCGCTGAGATCGCATAATAGCCGCTCCTCATGCTGACGGATCCGGAGCAGGCATTCATCAAAATAGCGTTGCCCTGCACCGGTGAGCGTCAGCTCAAAAGCGCGGCGATCATCCATGGATGTGCGGCGTGTGATATAGCCCGCGTCAATCAACTCATTGATCCGGCTGACCATATTGGCCCGCTTGATCCCAAGCGCCCGACCGACGTGCCCCTGACTCGTTCCGGGATTTGCCTCGACCATCGAGAGAATGCCAAACAGGACCTGCCGTATCCCCAGATCGCCGACCGACCGGGAAAAATCCGTAAAGAACACGCCCGAAGCGCGGCGCAGATGATACCCGATCAACTGATCGAGCACACCAGGGCTGATTACCGGATCAACCATATTGGCGCTGCCAGTCATAGCATTGCTCCGCCCTTCCACACCGCAGCGCCATCCGCGCTCCTGCGGTCACCAGCGCCCCCAATGCCATGAGCAAGGCGGCGCGCAAAGCCGGTCCATATTCGCGATGGCGAAACTTCAACTGGTGTCAGCCCTGCCCGTTCCCGCGAAGCATCGCGCCAATGAAGGTCCCGATGGGCACATTGCTATCGCCAGACCGGTGGAGATGGGGCATCCCGTCTATCCGCATCATGAGACGGACGAGGGAAGAGTGCCATGAGTATCGAACGCATCATCGACAAGCGCACGCACGATCTTGGCGGCGGTTTTGTGGTCGGCCGGGTGCTGCCTTTCCATGCCCGGCGGATGGTCGGCCCGTTCATCTTCTTCGATCATCTCGGCCCGCTCGAGCTGGCGCCCGGCATCCCGCGCGAACTGGACGTGCGGCCGCATCCGCATATCGGCCTCTCGACAGTCACCTATCTCTACTCCGGCCAGATCACGCACCGCGACAGCCTGGGCTTCCATCAGGAAATCCGCCCCGGCGAGGTCAACTGGATGGTCGCGGGCAGTGGGATCACGCATAGCGAGCGCCTGGAATATGCGCGCGCCCATGGCGCGGCAATGCACGGCATCCAGGCCTGGGTCGCCCTGCCGACCGAGCATGAGGAAGTCGCGCCATCCTTCCACCATCTAGAAGGCACGGACCTGCCCGAATGGCACGAGGATGGCGTCAAGGGCCGGCTGATCGTCGGCGAAGCCGGCGGGTTGAAGGCAGCAACGCCGAGCCATTCTCCGATCTTTTACGAACATTGGCAAATGGACGCCGGCGCGCGCCGCGCTATCACCCAGGCCTATTCCGAGCGCGCGGTCTATTGCGCCGCTGGCGAGGTCGAGGTGGATGGCACACTGCTCACTGCCGGCCAGATGGCAGTGCTCGACGGCAAGGCGGGCGGAGCGGTTCTGGCTCGCCGGCCGAGCCAGGTCATGACGCTCGGCGGTGAGCCGCTGGGCGAGCGCTATCTGCTCTGGAATTTCGTCTCGTCGTCGAAAGACCGTCTGGAGCAGGCCGCCGAGGACTGGCGCCAGCAGCGGATGAAGCTGCCTGACGGCGATGATCAGGAGTTTATCCCGCTGCCAGATAAAGCGCGGTGACAGCGCTGGTCTGTCGTCGGAGTGAAATAGCTTGAACGACTGATCGCATCGCTGGCGATGCGGCGCGGGGGCAGCGCCGCCATCACTGAACCAGCGTCCGGCTCCGGACTTCACGCCAGTTAGACCGGCATTTGCTCACTTCTCTGCTTGTCCGCCGCTTCGAAAAAGCTGGTTTGGTCGGCGTATGCCTTTTTGAATGCGAGACGATCCGTGACACGGGTCACATAGGCCTCCGTCGCCGACCGATCGCTGAAGGCGCGGACCTTGGGGACCCGCAGCACATCCGCCATCAGCAGGTCCGCGACCGTGAAGCGACCGGCCGCAAGCCATTCCCGATCGCTCAGGACCCGTTCCACATGGTCAAGTCGCTGGGCTAGCCAGCCGCTCAGCTTATTGTCCTGCTCCCCCGATATCGTCAGGAACCGCCAAGGCACGCTGACCATCTCGATCGAGTTGAGCGCGGCGATGGCCCATTGCACGGTTTCAGCCTCCCCAGCCGGATCGGGCGGCATCAGAATGTCGCTTGTCCGTGCGAGATGAAGCAGCCCGGCCCCGCTTTCGAACATCTTCAGTCCGCCGACGTCGAGGAATGGAACCTGGCCAAAGGGCTGGCGCTCGAGATGATTGGTCTCGCGGTCATCGAACGGGACGGTTCGGACGGCATATGCGACGCCGGCCTCCTCGCATGCCCATCGCAGCCTGAGGTCACGCACAAAACCACGGGCGCCCTCCGGCACCCAATCCAGCGTCCAGATGGTCAAGTCACTCATCGTAGCAGGCCCCGACTGATTGGCGATCATGGTTCATCCTCATGCCGCAATCGGGCCGGATCGTGAACCCATAAGCGGCGCATCCACTCGTGAAGGCGCCCGATTGGCACCGGATCGATCGATCCCGACCACCGTCCGGAGCATGCGACGTTCTCCTGGCGGTCATGGAGCATCGGCCCCACGCGACCTGCCAAGGTGCAGGAGTCGCAGCGCTTGGGCATATCAGGAACGGGGCTGCCGGACCCTGCCGGCAGGGCTCATTCCGGCGCCGACGTGCGGCTGCTCTCCAGCGCGCCGCCCCCAAGTGCGATATAGAGGGAGACGAGATTATCCATCTCACCTCTGTGTATCTCGATAAGGGCCTGTTCGGCGGTGAACAGGTTGCGTTCCGCGTCGAGCACTTCAAGATAGTTGGCGACGCCTTCACGGTAACGGGTGCGGGCAAGATGGGCGATCTGGCGCTGGGCTTCGGTCGCGCGCATCTGGGCCGCGACCTGTTCGGCCAGCCAGCGGCGCCCGGCCAGCGCGTCGGCAACCTCGCGGAACGCCTGCTGCACGGTGCGCTCATAGCTGGCGACAGCAATATCCTCGCGCGCGCGCGCTACCGTCAGATTGCCGCTGAGACGGCCATGGTTGAAGATCGGCAGGCTGATGCTGGGGCCGAAACTCCAGCTGAACCCATCATCGCCGAACAGATTGTCAAGCGCGGTGGAGGCGAAGCCGAGGCTGCCGGTCAACGCAATATTGGGGAAGAAAGCGGCACGGGCCGCGCCGATATTGGCCCGCGCCGCGCGCAGGCTTTCCTCGGCGGCGAGCACGTCCGGCCGGGTGACCAGCAGATCGGACGGGAGGCCGGCAATCATGCCCGGCCCGCTTTTCTGCTCCGCCAACGGCAGCGCGGCGGTCAGGTCGGCTACGACCGGCCCGCTGGTCAGCACCGCGAGGAAATTGTCGCTTTGCGCCTTGGCGAGGCGCAGGCTGGTCAACTCGGTCTCGGCCTGAGTCAGCAGCGATTCCGCCTGACGGAAATCGAGCGCGGAGGTCACGCCCGCATCAAGGCGGCGTTTGGCGATGCGCAGCCCTTCCTGCCGGCTGCGCACCGTGGCCTCGGCCAGCGCGATACGTTCAGCGGCTTCACGCACGGCGAAATAGGTGGACGCCACATCGCGAATGAGGGTGAGGCGGAAAGCGCGCTCGGCCTGAATGCTCGCCAGATACTGTGATCGTGCCGCTTCCGAGAGGTTTTTGACCCGGCCCCAGAAATCCAGCTCGAATCCAGTGACGCCAACACCCACGGAATAGCGGTTCGCAATGGTCGAAGGCGCACCGGCTATGCCAGTGGCGGCGCCGGGCGTGCGGCTGCGCGCAGCGTCGGCGCTGGCGGCCAGGGTGGGGAGCCGATCGGCGTCCTGAATGCGGTAAAGACCGCGCGCTTCCTCGATCCGGGCGACGGCAATGGCAAGATCGCGATTATGCGCCAGCGCGGTGGCGACCAGTTGCGCAAGCTGCCGGTCGGCGAAGAAGTCCCGCCAGCCAATGTCCACGGCGCGCTGGCCCGGCGTCACGTCACCGGCCGTCGGCTCGACATATTCGGCAGGAAAGTCCGCCGCGGTCGGCAGGCTGGGGCGCACATGGGGCGGCGCCATCTGGCAGCCCGCGAGCAGGCCAGCGGCGGTGAGAATGAGCGCCTTACGCATGACTGGACTCCGGATCGTCATGATGCCGCGCTTCACCGGGGGCGGGCGGCCGCGTCCTGCTAAGCCAGCGGCGGACCGACAGATAGAAGACGGGGATGAAGAAAATGCCGAGGAACGTCGCGGCGAGCATCCCGCCAACGACCCCGGTGCCCACCGCGATCCGGCTGGCCGCACCCGCACCGCTGGAGACGAACAGCGGGATCATCCCGCCGATGAACGCGAGGGAGGTCATGATGATCGGGCGCAGGCGCAGCTTCACCGCCTCCATCGTGGCGTCGAGCGGGGATTTGCCCTCCGCCTCCTGTTCGATCGCAAATTCGACGATCAGGATCGCGTTCTTGGCTGCTAGGCCGATGATGGTGATGAGCCCAACGTTGAAATAGACGTCCGCCGACAGGCCACGCATCATCGTGAACAGGATCGACCCGAGCACGCCCAGCGGCACGACGAGCAGGACGGAGACGGGGATGGCCCAGCTCTCATACAGCGCGGCGAGCAGCAGGAAGACCACCACGAAGGACAGGCCGAGCAACATGCCGATCTGGCCGCCGGACTGCTTCTCCTCAAAGGAGATGCCGGTCCACTCATAGGCGAAGCCTGCCGGCAGGCTGGCGGCGAGCCGCTCCATCTCGCTCATCGCCTCCCCGGTCGAGCGGCCGGGCACCGGCATGCCGGAGATGGTAAGGGCCGGGTAGCCATTATAGCGCTGAAGCTGCTGCGGGCCGGAGGTCCACTCAACCTGCGTGAAGGAGCCGAACGGCACCATCTCCCCCGCCGCATTGCGGACTTCCAGCGCGAGCACGTCGGCCGGTGTCATCCGATAGGGGGCATCGGCTTGCAACAGCACGCGCAGAATCCGCCCGTCGCGGGTGAAGTCATTGGCATAGGCACTGCCGAACGCGATGGCGAGCGTGCCGTTGACATCACCGATGGAGAGGCCGAGCGCGCGCGCCTGAATGCGGTCGATCATGACCCGCAACTGGGGCGCGTCCTCCTGCCCTTCCGGCCGGACGCCGGCGAGGAGCGGGCTTTGCGCCGCAGCGCCGATCAGCTGGTTGCGCGCCGCGAGCAATGAGGCCGGCCCCTGCCCGCCGACATCCTGCAACTTGAAGGTGAAGCCGCTGGCGGTGCCCAGTTCCTGAATGGCGGGCGGATTGAGCGCGAAGACCATCGCGTCCCTGATCTGCGAAAAGGCGCCCATGGCCCGGCCGACGAGGCTGATTGAGCTATTCTGCGCGCCCGCGCGCTCCTTCCACGGCTTGAGCGTGGTGAAGGCGATTGCGTTGGCCTGCCCCTGCCCGAAGAAGCTGAAGCCGCGCACGATGAACAGATTCTCGACAATGGCTTCTTCCTTATAGAAGGCCTTGACCTGCTCGATGGCTTCCTCGGTCCGGTCGGCCGTCGCGCCGGGCGGCGCCTGGATCGCGGTCATCACGGTGCCCTGATCCTCGACCGGCAGGAAGCCGCCCGGCAAGCGGGTGAACAGGATCAGGGTCAGGCCCACCAGCACGCCGAACACCGCGAGCCAGCGCAGCGGCGCGGAGAGCAGCTTGCCCACCAGACCCTGATAATGCCCGGTGGTGCGGTCGAACCATGCGTTGAACCCGCCGAAGAACCGCCCGGTGTGGCGCGTGAACCAGTTCTCCGTGCGCTGGTCTTCCGGCACATGGGGTTTCAGGAATGTCGCGCAGAGCGCCGGGGTCAGCGTGAGGGCGAGCAGGGCGGAGAAGCCGATCGAGACGATCAGCGTGACCGAGAACTGGCGGTAGATGGCGCCGGTCGATCCGGGGAAGAAAGCCATCGGCACGAACACCGCCATCAGCACCAGCGTGATGCCGACGATGGCGGAGGTGATCTGGCTCATCGCCTTCACCGTGGCCTGATAGGGCGGGAGATGCTCCTCCGCCATGATCCGCTCTACATTCTCGATGACCACGATCGCGTCATCCACCAGAATGCCGATCGCGAGCACCATGGCGAAGAGCGACAGCACGTTGATCGAGAAGCCGAACAGCCACAGGCCAAGGCAGGCGCCGGCCAGCGCGATCGGCACGACGAGCGTGGGAATGAGCGTGGCGCGCCAGTTTTGCAGAAACAGGAACATGACGAGGAAGACGAGGACCATCGCCTCGACCAGCGTCTGCACCACGGCCGAAATGGACGCATCGATGAACGGCGTCGTGTCGTAGGGCACCGTCCAGCTGATATCCTGCGGGAAGGATGTCGCGAGCTGCGCCATCCGCGCCCGCACGCCATCCGCCGTCGCCAGCGCGTTGGCGCCGGTCGTCGTCTGGATGGCGATGCCGGCGACGGGTTTGCCGTTCAGCTCGGAATCGAACAAGTAGCTCTGGGAGCCGATTTCGACCCGTGCCACATCGCCCAGCGTCACCGCCGAGCCGTCCGGGTTCGCGCGCAGGATGATCTTGGCGAATTGCTCCGGGGTGGTGAAGCGCCCCTGCGTCAGGATCGTCGCGTTGAGTTCCGTCTTGCCGGCGATCGGCTGATCGCCCAGTTGCCCGCCCGGGCTCTGGCTGTTCTGCTCCTGCACGGCGGCGAGCGTCTCGGCCGCAGACAGGCGGTAATTGGCGAGCTTTTGCGGATCGAGCCAGATGCGCATGGCATATGGGGAAGCGAAGACCTGCACATTGCCGACACCTTCCACGCGCCGCAATTCATCGACAACGCGTGAACTGGCGAAATTGCCAAGCTCCGAGGCCGGTGTCGCGCCGGATTTCGATTCGATGGCGACGAGCATGAGAAAGCCCGCGCTGGCCTGCTGGACCGGAATACCCTGACGGCGCACTTCCTCGGGCAGGCGCTGCTCGACCAGCGTCAACCGGTTCTGCACGTCCATCTGGGCCTTGTTGATGTCGGTCCCGGTCTCGAAGGTGGCGGTGATCGACGCCGCGCCATTCGAACTGCTGGTCGACGCCATGTAGAGCAGGCCTTCAACGCCGTTCAGTTCCTGCTCGATGACCTGGGTGACATTCTGCTCCAGCGTCGCAGCATCCGCACCCGGATAGGTCGCGCTAATGGTCAGCGAGGGCGGCGCGACGGTCGGATATTGCTCGATCGGCAAGGCCCGCAGCGTCAGCACGCCGGCCAGCACGATGCACAAGGCAACCACCCAGGCAAAGATGGGGCGATCGATGAAGAAGCGGGGGCCCATGATCGGTTGTCCTTAGCGCGCTGGAGGCTGTGGCTTGGCAGCTGGCGTGGCGGCCGCCGGAGCGTCGGCCCTGGCTTTGCCGGCGGCGATCCGGACCGGCTGGCCCGCCTGCACCTTCTGCACGCCGGAGACGATCACGCGATCGCCAGCCTTGAGGCCATCGAGCACGATCCAGTTGGCGCCTTGCAGGGCGCCGAGGCGAATGGGGCGCGCCTCGACCATGTTGTTCTTGCCGACGACCAGCACGCTGCCGCCCTGCGCACCCACGGTCACGCTGCGTTGCGGCACGGTGATCCCGTTGGTCTCGATGCCGGCCTCGATCCGGGCGCGGACGAACTGACCGGGCAGAAGCATCTGGTCCGGATTGGGAAATTCGGCCCGCAGAGCGGCCGTCCCGGTCGCTTCGTCAATTGCGAGATCGAGAAAGTCGATATGCCCGGCGGCGCCATAAGGCGTGCCATTTTCCAGCTCGAGCTGCACCATCACCCGGTCAAGGCTGGGAAGTTTGAGCCGGCCCGATGTGATGTCCTGCCGGATCGCCAGCAGGTCCGAGCTGGATTGCGAGAAATTGACGTAGATCGGATTGGTCTGCTCGATGGTGGTGAGGAGCGTGCCGCCCGCCGCGCTGACCAGCGCACCTTCGGTGACCTGCGCTCGCCCGGCCCGGCCGGAAATCGGCGCGGTGACCGAGGTGTAGCTGAGGCTGAGACGGGCATTTTCCAGCTGCGCGCGCGATTGGGCGACGTCAGCCTGAGCGGACCGCAACCGCGCGACCGCAGCGTCATATTCCTGCTTGCTGATCGCCTGATCAACAAGCAGCGGGCGATAGCGATCAATGTCCTGCTGAGCATTGGCGGCGGCGGCCTGCGTGCGGGCCAGAGTGGCCGCTGCGGCGTCGAGCCGCGCCTGTAATTCGCGCGGATCAATGGTGAATAGCACCTGCCCGGCGCGGACATCGGTGCCTTCCGCATAGACACGGCGCTGCACGATGCCATCGACCCGGGCGCGCACCTCGGCCGATCGCACGGCCTGAACCCGGCCCGGCAGGGTGATGATATTGGCGACCGGCTGTGGGCGGATCGTGACGATCTCCACCTCTGGCGGGGGCGGTGCGGACGGGGCTTCACCTGAACATCCGGCAAGCGCCAGCAAGGCCAGACCCAATGCGGCACCGGCCGTGCCCCCCGCAATCCTGAGACGAAGCATAGATGTTAACCCCATGATATCCGCGGTGATGCTTGCATTTTATGTGTAGTGTATCGTACACTACAGGTCAACAGCGAATGACGGGACCAACGAAGGATGGCGCGATGACCAGGGTCAACATACGAAGGGAAGAACGCCGGCGAGCCGTTTTGGTTGCAGCCGAGGGGCTGTTCCTTGAACAGGGCTACGAACGGGTCAGCGTCAATGCGATTGTCCGGCGTTCAGGCGGGTCGCTTGCGACTTTCTACGATATGTTCGGCAACAAGCAGGGCCTGCTGCGCGCCGTCGTGGATCAGGCGACCGACGAAGAACTCAAAGGCCTTGACGATATTTACAGCGAGGGGAAACAGCCCGGCGCCACCCTGCGCAAACTGGCCCTGCGCTATTATGCCTTCGCCACCACGCCGCGCATGCTCGCCCTGACACGCCTGGTGATCGGTCAAAGTCTGGTGGACCCGGCCTTTGGCAACCAGTTCCATCAGGATCTGCAGTTGCGTTTTTCCAGGCATCTGGCCGAGGCATTTGCGCGATGGACCGCCGAAGGAAAGGCGCAGATCGCCTTTCCAAGCGAAGCGGCCGATCTGTATTTCGCGATCGTGATGTGCAACGCCCCCTTCATGGCCATGTTTGGCATCGCGCCAGAGCCAGTGGATGACGAGAGACTGGAACGCCGCCTTGCGCCCTTCATCGCTCATTATCACATCGCGTGAATTGAGGGGATGCGCGCAGGACCACCCCGTCCTGTCCGGCGCGCCCGTCCTGATGCGTCCACCCCCGCCCGATTGTCGGTCAGATCAGCGACGGGCGACCGCTCAGCGGACATGGCGGCGCATCGCGACCGTGTGGGCTAGCGAGCGAAGCACCCGTCAGCCGTGATGGATCGCGTCGAGAGCGCCGGCTGGGCCTTCACCTGCCCTCTACGTCCCTCGCCCACAATTTGGCGTCGTGCAGACCGTCACCTCGTGAATGTAGCGATTCTTGCCGCCCTCAACCCGAAACATCTGGCTGGCCGGGGTCCCCGGATCCTTTGGCAACCCGGCATCGAGCCAGGGGAATTTGTGGAAGATGACGACCGCGCCGAAGGCTTCGTCGATGACGTAGCGACGCTGGCTCACATTCAGCTTCTCCGGGAACGCGCCCATGTCACATGTATTGCCCGCCGGGTCCTTGCTGCCGGTATGCACATGGCCTTCGAGCCGGGCGCAGGGCGTGCCATGCGGCACCGGAAGGTCCGGGTCTCCCCAATTGTCCAGATAAGCGTCGGCCGCCGCCTGGATGACCGCCCGCGTGTCGCGTTTGTCGCTGGGGATCTCGTCCCACGCCTCCTGCCGCGTGACGGCAAGATGCTCGGTCGCGCCGAACACCCAGTCCCCCGCGTCTGTCACCACCGATTCCATCTTCGTCACCTGCCCGTCCCCGGTCGCCTCGATGCGGGTATGGATCACATATGGGTGCGGGTCCGTCGCCGCCACCAGTTCCGTGAAGGTGGCGCATTGCGTCGTGTCGTGCAGGCTGCGGGTAAAGTCGACCGTCAGCGGCCCGGCCAGCACCCCCTTGCCAATGTCCATGGCCTGGTCGTTCTCCGCGTAGGAGGCGCCCTTCGCAAGGGCCAGCATGGCGGGTTTCCCGGTCGACTGGGCCTGGACATACGTGTCGGCCAGCGCCTGGAGCATCTCCCGGTTACATTCCGCCCGGGCATTTGCCGCGAAGGCCAGGCCCGCAAGGGGGATCGAGAACCTGACCATATTCCGTAGGACCATCGACGGGCGGTTGCCCCATTGTCTGTCTCGTCTCATGTCGGAGTGCCTTTCCTAGGTCTTGGCGTCCCTGTCGGGCCGTTAGAGGTCATTGAGGCTTTCGCGGCCGGGGGCGTCGGCCAACGACCCGATTGCCGCCATGTGCACCAATCCGGAGAGCCCCCGGCTTGCGCCGGGGGCCCTGCGTCATTCAGCCAGACTGAGCTGCGTCGTTTTGCTGACCTCGATGGTGGCCTGCGCACGCAGCGTGCCGACCTGAACGACGACCGGGCCGTCGGCGGTCGCATCTTCGACCACCAGCTTGACCCACAGCGAGTTCTTATCCCTGAAGTATGAAGTGGCATCCGCCGCCCGCAGCGCTTCCAGGCTGCGAAGCTGCGCACCCTGAGCCGCCGTGGTGAAGCCGGGAAGCTCGAAGATCACCCAGGACCCCTTGTCCATTTCCCGCAGGTGAAGCGAGAGATTGTCCTTCGCCGTCGACACCCTGATCTCGGCTCCGCTGGGAACGGTCGTCTCCCCATTATATTCGTAGCGCTTGTCATTGCGCTGGAGCACGACGGGATCGGTGGCGGGGCCTGTAGCGAATTCAGGGAAATCGCGCGTGTCGCCGATGCTGAAGCGCCCCATGTCCCCCCGGCACACGGCCGCATTCCAGCTTGCCTTGATCTCGCAATCCTTCTCGCTCGACGCGATGCCATTGTCGATGACGATATAGGCACCGGGGACACCGCCGACCGAGCCGTCCTTGTCAAAGAACGCCGCGCTCCGGTACGCCGCGCGCCCACCGAAATCCGACGACCAGCGGCGCTGGACTTGCGGGAAATGGACGGGCTTGGCGTTGTCGAAGGTCAGGCCCTCGACCATATTCTCCGTGCTCATGCCGAAGCTGGTGAACAACAGATAGGAAATGGCGCCCGCCTCGCGCGTGGCATTGTCCACATAGTTCACGAACCGGGTGTTCACCACATCGTGGCGGTAATCATAATATTCGTAGCCGCGGATCGGGAAATCCGCATCCTCATGCGGCAGGCTGCGGCCATAGGCGATTTCCGCCGGCGTGGCGGGATTGCCGATATTGCCGCTTTCGCCCACGAACAGCGAGTCGACCACCCGCGAGGAATAGGGCGCAACGCCGATGGCGCCAGCCGCATGGGTGAAGCCAATGGCATTGTCGGCCAGCTTCAGATTCTTGAACAGATGATATTCGCCGCGGCCCCAGATCGCGCCGTTGCGATTCTTGTAGGCGGTATAATTTTCGATGACCGTCGGCACGACCTTGCTCTTCGGGTCGGCGGGATCGGCATGGGCCTCATGCCCGGCGCCCCCGACATTGAACGTGCCGTCCGGATTCTGGCCACGGTCGAACATGAGGCCATCGAAATTGGAATGGGCGGTATTGCCGATGAACTCCCGCAACGCCGTCCGGCGCGGCCAGGTAGCCTTGCTGATGTCCGTCCCTTCAAACTGGCCGGTCGGGTGCTGCGGCAAGGCGATCCAGAAGCCGATCTGGTCGGAGCCGGCCGCCACATTGTCCCGGAAGATATTGTCGGGATTCGTGATCCAGAAGGTGGAGACGGTATTGTCCGACGGGATCAGGATATGCTCGGATTTCTGCCCGGCCGGAGATTGATGGGCGATCGCGAGGTTCGTCGGCTCGCATGGCAGGGTCGGGTGGCATTTGCTCATGATGCCGAGATTGTGGACGAACTGGTTGCCCGTCTCGATGCCGTCTTCCAGAAAGAAGCAGTGCCCGACACTGTTGAAGGTCACGTTGTTTTCGACCCGCACATTGTTGGTGCCATGCACCGTTACGCAGCGGCTGTAGGTGTCATGGATGGCTGAGTTGCGGATATACTGGCCCTGACCTTCGCCGAGAAGATGCCAATGGATCGGGTAGCGGGCCAGTTGCAGATGCTGCCCCATGCGACTGAGCTCGACGCTCGAGACATACATCTTCGATCCGGCCATCGCCATGATGTGACCGCCGAAATAATTGCTCAGGGAGTCCTCGGAGGACTGGATCTTGATGTTGCGGCTCAGCAGGCCGACTTCGCCGCGTTCGTCGACGCCGAAGGTGACCTCACCGAAATGCATATAGTCCAGCGCGCGATCGAGCGTGAGCTTGTTGCCATGGATGGCGCTGATGGTGCGCCGCTCAGCCTGCCGGGGGTCGAAGTCGGTCGAGGCGAGCGCGATTTCGTCGCCCTGCCGCCAGCCAGAGGCGTCCAGCACTTCGATCTGGTTGCTGCCGGCCTTGGCCGTCTTTGCAAGCTTGGTCCAGGTGTGCTCGCGGTCGCCATGCAGATTCAGCGTTCCGCGCAGCAGGATGATCCCGCGGTCGCCCATCGTATTGATGTCTTCGCCCGGGACATTGTCCGTGAGGGTGATCGTGGCCTTGCGCCTGTAAGGCTTGGCCTCGCTGCCGATGGCCAGTTCGCCGCCCGCCACATAGATCCACTCGGTCGTCAGATCGAGATCGCGATCATCCGCAAAGCTGAGCTTGCCGTTGATGGTGAGACTACGCAGCGCGGGTGGGCTGACGTCGAGAAGGATGTTCCGGTCCCGGCTGATCGTCGCCGCATCGCCTGCGCCGGGCACCTTCCCGTCGGGCCAGGACGCCGGATCGGACCAGCGGGTCTGCTTGACCCCCGCCATCGGCGCCGATGCAGCAGGCATCACCATGTGTGCGTGATCGTCCTGAGCCTTTGCCGCGGTTCCCATGCCGAGCAAAAGAGGCGCAGGAAAAAGCAGGGACATAAGAAAAAGACGCAATCGCTTGCACATGGCGCTAACCCCCTCCATCGGGACTCTGTGCCCCGCATTCTATATTTGGACGTGACTTTGCAACGGATAGGCTGATTTGCCAAGCGGCGATTAAGTTCATGCGCCTGCTCTCGCTGAGAGGCGTTAGCCAGCACCGGTGTATAGCGACGATTTCAGACTATTTTCCCGGGACCGGATGAATTCGCCAGCACCCTACTCATTCAGCATCCGATCGAGGACGCCTGGAAGATTTCTGCTGGTTCACCGGCGAGTGAAGCACAGCCAGGGCGTGCAGCCTCCCCGTGGAGTTTATGAACTCATCCTTGAGGAGCACCGCCACGTCCGTCGCCCGCCGCGTCCGGCTCCACCACTTGGCTGGGCCCTTGCGCCGGGACCGCTTGACCATCTCTTCCATGCCTTCCGTATCACAACGGAAGGGGCGAAATTCTGATTTTCTGCGGGTTTCAGCCCCTTGCGGGGGCGGTGGTGGACAGGGCTGGATTCGAACCAGCGTACGCTCTCGCGGGCAGATTTACAGTCTGCTGCCATTAACCACTCGGCCACCTGTCCAGCGCGCACGAGGGCTTTGGGGTCACCAAAGCCGTGTTGGAGGCGGCTCAATGGCGAATAGGGCCTTGCCTGTCAATGCCATGCTGTGGAAAAGCCGCCGATATGAAAAGAGGACATCGCACAGGCAAGCCCAAGGGTGGCTATCCGCACTTATATGGTCGCCACGCCGTCACCGCGGCGCTGGCCAATCCCAATCGCGTCATTCGCAAAGTCTGGGGCACGCGCGATGCGCTGGGCGCGCTCGATCTGCCGTCGACCCTGCCCGTCGTCTATGCCGATGTCGCCGATCTCGGCCGCATGGTGCCGAACGACGCGCCGCATCAGGGCCTTGTCGCGGAAGTCGAGGCGCTGGAGGATATCTGGCTGGCGGATCTCCTTGCGGACGGTGCCGGCGAGGAAGATGCCCACCGCCCGATCATCGTGCTCGACCAGGTGACCGATCCACATAATGTCGGCGCGATTCTGCGGTCCGCCGCCGCGTTCGATGCACTCGGCATCGTCACGCAGGACCGGCACGCCCCGTCTGAAACGGGCGTGCTCGCGCGCGCGGCGGCCGGCGCACTGGAAACGGTGCCCTGGGTGCGCGTGGTCAATCTCGCCCGCGCGCTCGATGAGATCGCGGAGGCCGGCTATTGGCGCATCGCGCTCGACGGGGATGCAGAGGAAACGATCGGCAGCGCGCTGCAAGGCGCGAATCGGGTCGCCCTCGTGCTTGGCGCCGAAGGCGAAGGGCTGCGGCTCAACAGCCTCAACCATTGCGACATCCCCGCCCGTCTGCCGATCAGTCCGCGCATGGAAAGCCTCAACGTCTCCAACGCGGCAGCCATCGCGCTCTATGCCTGCGTAACGCGATAGGAAAAGCGCGCGCTGTCAACGACGGCAGCGCCTGCTCTCGTGAACGACCTGGCCAAGGCCGGCTGTCCGTCAGGCTGCCTGCCGGCCTTCGCCATCGTGTCGACGGCGGCCTGGCTGATCGCCGGCCTGCCGCGCTCCTGTGCCGTCGCCTCAATCTTCCGGGGCAATGGTGACGATCAGGCCATCCAGCTCGGCGCTGATCGGAATCTGGCAGGAAAGCCGGCTGTTCGGCTGGCGATGATCGGAACTGTCGAGCAGGTCATCCTCATCGCCCTTCATGTCGGGCAGCTTGTCCGCAAAGGCCTCGTCGACATAGACATGGCAGGTCGCGCAGGAGCAGCAGCCGCCGCAAATCGCCAGCAACTCGTCGATACCCTGATCGCGAATGGCCTCCATGACCGAGTGGCCTGCCGGCGCCTCGAAATCCTGGCGCGTTCCGTCCCGCTGCACAACCGTCACATGCGGCATTTTTATCTCCCAACCATGAATGGCGCCGCTATGAGGGGCACATAGGCAGAAATCAAGGCGGGCTCAGGCCCGGCCATCCTGACGGGGTCAGATATGCTCGACAAGACGGCGCTGCACGCATCGCTGGACATGCTGGCAGCGCGCGATCCGACCATCGCCGCGCTCATTGCGCAACTCGGCTACCCCGGCCCGCGCCTGCGCGCGCGCGGCTATGAGACCCTGTTTCGCACCATTGTCGGCCAGCAAGTAAGCGTGGCGGCCGCCGCCTCCGTCTGGGCGAAGCTGGAAGCCGCGCTGGGCCCCGGCTGCCCGCCCGAGGCGCTGCTCGCCAGCGATCCCGATAGTTTGCGCGCCTGCGGCCTCTCGCGGCAGAAACAGGGATATGCACTCAGCCTTGCCGAACTCGTCACCAGCGGCGCGCTTGATCTCGACAATCTGCCGGAGGATGACGAGCAGGCGATCGCCGCGCTCGTCGCCATCAAGGGGATCGGCCGCTGGTCGGCGGAAATCTATCTGCTGTTCGCCGAGGCCCGCCACGACATCTGGCCAGCGGGCGATCTCGCCATCCAGATCGCCGTCGGCCGCATCGTTGGCCTGCCCGAGCGACCAAGCGAGCGCGAAACCCGCGCCATCGCTGAAGCCTGGCGCCCGCACCGCAGCGCCATGGCGCTGATGGCCTGGCACCATTACAACACCAAGGTGCTGTAATTTATACATTATCCATCAATCCACAGCACCGGGATCAGCCGGGCAGCGCATCGATCTCCTGCGCCAGCGCGATATCGCGGGTGCTGAGCCCCCCGGCATCATGGGTGGTCAGACGGATCTCGATTCGATTATACACATTCGTCCATTCGGGGTGGTGGTTCGCTCGCTCGGCCAGCAGAGCGACGCGGCTCATGAACCCGAAGGCCTCCACAAAATCTCGGAATTTGAAGCTGCGGCTGATCCCGCTGCCATCATCGGCGAGTCGCCATCTGGGCAACTCCGCCAGCGCGGCGGCACGCGCCTCATCGGTCAATCTGGCAATGCGCGGCATGATCGTCTCCTTCACAGTGCCGCCACTGTCCACCCGCATGCCAGGGCCGGTCAAGCGATGACGCCGGCCGCCCTCTCCCTCCAGTCACTTGCTTGCCTGCGCGGCGGACGGCTGCTGTTCACCGGCCTCGATCTCGATCTGGGACCGGGTGGCAGCGCTCAGGTCGCGGGACCGAACGGCATCGGAAAATCGAGCCTGTTGCGCATCGTCGCCGGATTGCTGCGGCCGTTCGCCGGCACCGTCCAGCGCACCGGCGCCGTCGCGCTCACCGATGAACTGGACGCGCTCGATCGCGAGCGCACCGTGCTCGGCGCCCTGCGCTTCTGGGCAAGGATGGACGAGGCGCCATCCGCGCGAATCGACGCGGCGCTGGAGGCGTTGGGCATCGCCCATCTCGCCGACATTCCGGTGCGGATGCTCTCCACCGGCCAGCGCAAGCGCGCCGCCCTCGCCCGCACGCTGGCCAGTGGCGCGCCGATCTGGCTGCTCGACGAGCCTGCCAACGGCCTCGACGTGCAGGCCGCCGCGACGCTGGGCGACGTGGTTACCCGTCATCGGGCGCAGGGCGGCATCGTCCTTGCCGCCTCGCACCTGCCGCTCGCATGGGCGCAGGATGTAACGCTGCACCTCACCGCGCCGCATGAAGGCATGCTCGATGACGAGGCCGAAGCGCAGACGAGGCGACATCGCAGCGCGCATCAGGCGCATGAGGGTATGCCCCCTACATCCACCGGCACAGACGGAGACAGGCCGGCATGATCGGCGGGATCATCCTGCGCGATCTTGGTCGCGCGTTTCGCAGCGGCGGCGCCTGGATGCCGCTGGCGTTCCTGCTGCTCATCGCCGCGCTGTTTCCCTTCGCCGTCGGCCCCAATGCCACGTTGCTGAGCCAGACCGGCGGCGGCCTGCTCTGGATCGCCGCGCTGCTCGCCAGCCTGATGCCGATCGACCGGCTGATCGAGCCGGACCGGGAGAGCGGCGTGATCGACCAGCTCGTGCTGCGCGGCCATGGCGAGGGCAGCATCCTGTTCGCCAAGCAGGTCGCGCACTGGCTGACCTTCGGCCCGCCGCTGCTCATCGCGGCGCTACCGGCCGGCGCGCTGTTGCGCCTGGAACCGGACACGCTCGGCACGGTGATGCTCGGCCTCGCGCTTGGCACGCCGGGCCTCGCCGCGCTCGCCATTCTCGTCGCGGCGCTCACCGCCGGCCTGCGCGGCAGCAGCGCGCTGGCCGGCCTGCTGGTGCTGCCGCTGGCGGTGCCGATCCTCATCTTTGGCGCCGGCGCCCTGCATTTCGGCGGCTTGAGCGCGCTCAAACTGGTCGCCGCCTGTTCGCTGCTACTGTGCGTGATTGCACCCATTGCCGGCGGTGCCGCATTGCGGGCTGGGCGGGAGTAGCACCCGGTCTCGCCATCGCGGTGCACAGGCTCGTGACCGGCTGCGAACATCTGCTCGACCAGTAACCGCGCCATCCTGACCGCGGGCCAGAAACGCCCGAGCATGTGCAGCAATCATCAAAAGCGCGTCATCTGTCGATACCCGGCAAGGGCATCGACTATGCCAGTGCCCACCTGGCGGGACTAATCCCGCACCCAGCGTGCCCAGATGGCGGTCGGCAACAGCAGCCCGCGCGCTTCCTCACGCACGGCCAGCTCGCCGCACTCAATCCGGCCGGGCAGATCACCCAGATGCGCGCGCAGCAACTCGCCAATCGCCAGTGCCGACATCCGCACCGCATAGACGGTGAGGAAGAGGAAGCGGCTCTTCTCATCCAGCAGCGCCCGGCAATCGGCGATGAGGGCCGGAAGGTCTTCTTCCAGCTTCCAGATCTCGCCATCCGGCCCGCGACCATATTTGGGCGGATCGAGCAATATGCCGTCATAACGCCGGCCCCGCCGCCCCTCGCGCGCCACGAATTTGACGGCGTCGTCCACGATCCAGCGGATCGGGCGATCCGTCATACCGGACAAGGCCGCATTGGCCCGCGCCTGCGCCACCGATTTCTTGGAGGCGTCGACATGCACCGCCTGCGCCCCGCTCGCCGCAAAGGCCAAAGTGCCGACACCGGTATAGCCGAACAGGTTGAGGAACTGCGGCGCCGCCAGCCCGGTCAGACGCTCGCGACCCCATTGCCACACCGGCGCCATGTCCGGGAAGAAGCCGAGATGGCGGAACGGCGTGCAATGCGCCTGAAAGCGCGCTTCACGCCACGCCAGCGGCCAGCCCTCGCGCGGCACCGGTTTCTCGAAATGCCAGCGGCCGCCGCCATCCTCGTCGGACGCCGGGATGAAGCTGCCATGCGCATCCCACGCATCCTGCGCTGGCGACCACATCGCTTGCGGCTCGGGGCGGATGAAGCGGAAATCGCCATAGCGCTCCAGCTTGAGGCCGTCGCCGCTGTCGATCAGCCCATAATCCGCCCACGGCTCGGCGATCATCACGCCGAGCGACGGAGCCATGCGCACCTCAGCCACGGCGCGGCGTGGCAAGGCCCGCGATATACTCGGTCACCGCCTCGAAGGTGGCCGGCAGCGTCACGAAACTCTCCTCGCGCCCAAACAGATCGCCCGCGCGGGACGGCAGCACGGGTCGCACGCCGGTCGATCGCTCGACGGCGTCGCTGAACTTGGCGGCATGGGCCGTGGCCAGCGTGACGACGGGAATCGAAGGATCGATCTCGGCCGCCCGCGCGGCGGCAAGGCCCACTGCGGTATGCGGATCGATCACCTGCCCGGCCGCATCATAGGCCCAGCGCATGGCGCGAGCCATTTCATCGGCATCGACCCGCGCGGAGCCGAGCAAACCGGCCGCACCCTCGCGCTGCTGGTTCGTCAGGCGCATGGCCTTGCTTTCCTCGAACCCGGCCATCTGCGCCGCGAGCGCCAGCCCGTCACGCCCGCCGACATCGAACAGCAAGCGCTCGAAATTGCTGGACACCTGAATGTCCATGCTCGGCGTCGCCGTCGGGATGACGGCGCCCTGACTATAATCACCCTGCGACAAGGCGCGGTGCATGATGTCGTTGACGTTGGTCGCGACGATCAGCCGCTCGATCGGCAGGCCCATTTGCGCGGCGACATAGCCCGCGAACACATCGCCGAAATTACCCGTGGGCACGGCAAAGGCCACGCGCTTTTCCGGCGCGCCGAGACGCACCGCCGCATAGACATAATAGACCACCTGCGCGACGAGCCGGGCCCAGTTGATGCTGTTCACCGCCGACAGATCGAACCGCTCGGCGAACGCGGCATCGTTGAACATGCGCTTCACCAGCGCCTGCGCATCGTCAAAACTGCCTTCGACCGCGATATTATGCACATTGGGCGCACGCACGGTCGTCATTTGCCGCCGCTGCACGTCCGATACGCGACCGGCGGGGTGGAGCATGAAGATGTCGATATTCTCGCGCCCGGCCACCGCGTCGATCGCCGCCGAGCCGGTATCGCCCGAGGTCGCGCCGACGATGGTGATGTGGGTATCGCGCCGGCTCAGGAACCTCTCGAACAGCAGGCCGAGCAATTGCAGCGCCACATCCTTGAAGGCGAGCGTGGGGCCGTGGAACAGTTCCAGCAGCCAGTGGGTGTGATCGAGCTGGACGAGCGGGGTGACCGCCGCATGCGCGAATCGCCCATAGGCCTGCGTGCACAGGTCGCGCAGTTCCTCATCGGTGAGATTATCGCCGACAAATGGCGCGATGACCCGCACCGCCGTCTCGACATAGGAAAGACCGCGCATTGCCGCGAAATCCGCCGGCGAAAAATGCGGCCAGCGCTCCGGCAGATAGAGGCCGCCATCGCTCGCCAGCCCGGCCAGCGTTGCGCCTTCGAAATCCAGCGCCTCGGCGCGCCCTCTGGTGCTCACATACTGCATGGGGCGCTCCTTAGCGGCGAGTCGGGATCGCTGCAATGATGGTGCCGCTATTCTGCCGGGCGGTTGTCTTCCGGACGATCCCGCCAGCGTGTCCGCAAGGCGAGGCCGTAAATGATCGCGGCGACAACCGCGAAGAGGAACCACTGCACCATATAGGAGCGGTGATTATTGGGCACGGACGCCGGATCCGGCGGCGGGCTCGCGGCAAGACCGGGCGCGGGCGTTTCGGCGATGATCATCAACCGCAGCGGTGACGTCTTGCGGAAGAGCCGCTCCAGCAGCGATGTCCGCTCCGGCTCCTGCGTCGCCAGCCCGCGCACCGGGCCGCCGGTCCAGTCGACCGTCGCCTCCGGGCTCTCGCTCACCCCCATATCAACGAGAAAGCCCGGCCCTTCGGCCCCGGTCGCGCACGAGGCGATATGGCGCCAGCCGGTCTGGCCGTTCGCCGCCCGGCCTCCGATTAATTGCCAGTCGACCACGCGCAGACAATTGGCGGAGAGGCGGCGGAAAAGATAGGCGTCGTCAGCCGGCCGACCCACCGGATAGGCGGCCGCGGGCAGCGTCATATTGGCGCGATAGACCGCCAGTGCGGCTTCTTTCTCATGCGCTCGGCCAAGCTGCCAGATGCCGAGTCCGAGCATGAGTGCAATGGCCAGCGCAACGATGGTCGTGGCCATGAGCGGAACGCGCCGCTTCACCTCTCGTCGCCGCGCCAGGTTTCCGCAATCCGGCCTTCACGTGCATTATTGCGATATTCAAGAATGAGCAGCGCCGCCTTGGATAGGCGCAGGCACAGGATCACCAGCACCGCCGTGATCGGCACCCAGAGCAGAATATGGACCCAGAAGGGCGGCTCCGCCGCGACCTGCAGAAACAGCGCAAGGGCGGTCACCAGACCGCCCACGATCAGGATGAGGAACGCGGCCGGCCCGTCACCAACATTGAACTGCTCATAATCCAGTCCGCATGCCCGGCAGCGCCGCGCGAAGTTGATCCAGCCATCATAGAGCGGCCCAACCTCGCATTTGGGGCAGCGCGCCGACAGCGCCGCGCGGACGAGCGGAGTCGCCGGCGCGGCTTTGCTATCGGTCACCGCTCGCCTCAACCGCCGTGGATCGGCGCGCCCCAGCCACCCCAGACATAGATGGCAAGGAACAGGAACAGCCACACCACGTCGACAAAGTGCCAATACCAGGCGGCCGCCTCGAAGCCGAAATGCTGGCGGGGGGTGAAGTGGCCCTTATTGGCGCGCACCAGGCAGACGATCAGGAAGATCGTGCCGACCAGCACGTGGAAGCCGTGGAAACCAGTCGTCATGTAGAAGGACGAGCCATAAGGCGTCGTGCCGAAGGCGAACGGCGCGTGCATATATTCATAGACCTGGATGCAGCTGAACAGCGCACCGAGCAGGATGGTCGCCCATAGGCCCTTCTTCAGGCCATCGCGGTTACCATGGATGAGCGAGTGATGCGCCCAGGTGATGGTCGTGCCCGAGCAGAGCAGGATCAGCGTGTTGAGCAGCGGCAGTTCGAAGGCGTTGAGCACCTCGAGCCCCTTGTTGGGGAACAGCCCATCGATGGGCGGCAGCGCCGAGGGGAAGAGCGAGAAATCGAAATAGGCCCAGAACCAGCCGACGAAGAACATCACTTCCGAGGCGATGAACAGGATCATCCCATAGCGCAGATGGATCTGCACGACCGGCGTGTGATCACCGGCCTGAGCTTCCTGCACCACTTCATACCACCACATGAACATGGTCGCGAGCACACCGGCCACGCCGAGCAGGAAGACGATGCCGCCATGCGCCGGCATCGCATCGGGATGCATCCAGCTCACTGCGCCAAACGCCATGACCAGCGCCGACACCGCGCCCATCAGCGGTGTGATCGCGGGTGGAAGAATATGATAATCGTGGTTCTTGGCGCCGGACATATGACGTTCCCCGTATCTGCTGCGCGTGCTTGTTCGCGCGCTGTTTAGCTTTGGTCGTCCGGCTTCTCAACCGGATAGAAGGTGTAGCTCAAGGTGATTTCCTCGACATCCTTGTCATCGGGATCATCGAGGAATTTCTTGTCGACATAGAAGAGCACCGGCATCCGCACCTGCTGGCCCGGCTGCAACGTCTGCTCGGTGAAGCAGAAGCACTGGATCTTGGTGAAATAGGGTCCGGCCTGCGCCGGTGTCACGTTGAACACCGCGCGACCGGTCACCGGCTTGTCGGAGAGGTTCTTGGCAATGAAGATCGCCATCGACTTGCCGCCAACACCCACCGTCACCCGACGCTTCTCGGGATAGAAATCCCAGGCCAGCCCGTTGGCCGTGTTCGAATCGAAGCGGATGGAAAGCTGGCGCGCCTGCCCTTGCGTCTGGGCCTCCACGGCCGCGGCCGACGCCTCGAACTGCGCCTCGGTCGCGCGCTGCGTCGTGCCGTCGAAGCCGGTCACCGCGCAAAAGATGCGATAAAGCGGGACGGCCGCGAAGCCGAGCCCCAGCATCCCAACGGCGATCGTCGCCGCAATAAGCGCGGTCCGGCGCGGGCTCGCGCCCTTGGCGAGACTCGACATATCCTCAGCCTCCCATCATCTTGGCAAGAGCAACGGCGAAAAACAGCACTGCCAGCGCAAACAGAATGACGCCAGTCACCCGCGACCGCGCGCGCTGCCGGGCCTGAATGATGCGCTGTTCGTCCGGTGTCATGATGCAAATACCCAATGGTCGACGACGACAGCGCCGAACAGAAGAAACAGATAAAGAACCGAATATTTGAACAGCCGCCGCTCCGGCTTCATGCGCGCGGGGTCGACCTCGCGGCTGAGCGCCACCTGCACCGCCATCACCGCGAAAATGCCCGTCGCGACCAGCGCCGTGACGCCATAGATGAGCCCGGTCAGCCGCAGCAGAACCGGCGCCAGCGCAGCAACCGCCATGATGCTGGTGTAAAACAGGATCTGACGCCGCGTCACAGCCTCGCCCGCCACCACCGGCAGCATGGGAATGCCGGCATTGGCATAATCCATGCGCACGAACAGCGCGAGCGCCCAGAAATGTGGCGGCGTCCAGAAAAAGATGAGCATGAACAGCGCAATCGGCAGCGCCGCGACATTGCCCGTCACCGCTGCCCAGCCGATCAGCGGAGGGAAAGCGCCGGCCGCGCCGCCAATCACGATATTCTGCGCGGTGCGCGGCTTGAGCCAGATCGTGTAGATGAACACATAGAAGAGGATCGAGATCGCCAGGATCGCGGCGGCGAACCAATTGGTCGCCACGCCCATCAGCAGCACCGAGAAGACCGAGATCCCGACACCGAAATGCAGGGCGCCCTGCCGCGTCATCCGCCCGGCCGGCAGCGGCCGGTTGGCGGTGCGCTTCATCTTGGCGTCGCGATCCGCCTCATACCATTGGTTGAGCGCAGCGGCCCCGCCGGCGCCCAGCGCAATGCACAAGATCGCCGTGAAGGCGAGAACCGGCGAAAGATGCCCCGGCGCGGCGAGCAGCCCACACAATCCGGTGAACACAACCAGCGTCATCACGCGTGGCTTGGTCAGCGCAACGAGATCCCGCCAGTCCGCGGGGAGCGGCACCGACGATGCGGCTTTCTCGCTCGTCAGGATCGACATGTCGCTCGCCAAAACCGTGGACCTTTACACTCGTTGCTCATCTGCTCGCCATGCGGTCGAGGGCACTTACGCGCCCTCTCCCGTCCAGTTTCATTATCCAGCGGAGCAATCGGGCTCCGCGCCGCCGACTCAGTCGATGACCGGGAGGGTCTCGAACTGATGATAGGGCGGCGGGCTGGGCAGCGTCCACTCCAGCGTGGTCGCGCCTTCGCCCCAGGGATTGTCCCCGGCCTTCTTGCCGGCCGCCAGCGACCAGACCAGATTGACGAAGAAGATCAGGATGCCGACGCCCATGATCTCATAACCATGCGTCGCGATGCCGTTCCAATAGGCATAGGCCTCCGGATAGTCCGGGATACGACGCGGCATGCCGCTCACACCCAGAAAGTGCATCGGGAAGAACAGCACGTTCACGCCGATGAAGAATACCCAGAAGTGCAGCTGACCGAGGAACTCATTATACATCTTCCCCGACATTTTGGGGAACCAGTAATAGAAGCCCGCGAACAGTGCGAACACGGCGCCCAGCGACAACACATAGTGGAAGTGCGCCACGACATAATAGGTATCATGAACGTTGTCGTCGATGCCGCCATTGGCGAGCACCACGCCGGTCACGCCACCGACGGTGAACATGACGATGAAGCCCAGCGCCCAGACCATCGGGGTCTTGAAGCTGATCGAGCCGCCCCACATCGTCGCGATCCACGAGAAGATCTTGACGCCGGTCGGCACGGCGATGACCATCGTCGCGGCAGTGAAATACATTTTCACGTTCACGCTGAGGCCGGTGGTGAACATGTGGTGCGCCCACACGATGAAGCCGACCACACCGATGGCGACCATGGCATAGGCCATGCCGAGATAACCGAAGATCGGCTTGCGGCTGAAGGTCGAGACGATGTGGCTGACCATGCCGAAGCCCGGCAGGATCATGATGTAGACTTCCGGGTGCCCGAAGAACCAGAAGAGATGCTGGTAAAGCACCGGATCGCCGCCACCGGCCGCGTCATAGAAAACGGTGCCGAAGTTGCGGTCCGTCAGCAGCATGGTGATCGCCGCGGCGAGAACCGGCAGCGCGATCAGCAGCAGGAACGCGGTGACCAGCACCGACCAGGCGAACAGCGGCATCTTGTGCAGCGTCATGCCCGGTGCGCGCATGTTGAAGATGGTGGTGATGAAGTTGATCGCGCCCAGGATCGAGCTGGCGCCTGCAAGGTGCAGCGAGAGGATCACCAGATCGACCGCCGGCCCGGGACTGCCACTTGTCGACAGCGGTGCATAGACCGTCCAGCCCGTGCCCGCGCCATTGCCCACGCCACCCGGCACGAACGCCGAGAAGAGCAGCAGCAGGAAGGCCGGAATCAGCAGCCAGAAGCTGATATTGTTCATCCGCGGGAAGGCCATGTCCGGCGCGCCGATCATGATCGGGACGAACCAGTTGCCGAAACCGCCGATCATGGCAGGCATGACCATGAAGAACACCATGATGAGGCCGTGCGCGGTGACGAGCACGTTCCACAGATGATAGGCCTGATCGAGCGTCGCGCCCGGCCCGTCGGAATAGATCGCCCAGGCCTGGAGAAACTGGATGCCCGGCTCGCGCAGTTCCATACGCATGAGGCCCGAGATGCCGCCGCCGATGATACCGGCGACGATCGCGAAGATCAGATAAAGTGTGCCAATGTCCTTATGGTTCGTCGACATGAACCAGCGGGCGAAAAAGCCCGGCTTGTGATCGGCATCATGATGATCGTGAGCGTGCCCGCCCTGCAAACCATCTACGGTTGTGGTGGTCATTGTCGATTCCCTCAGGACGTGGTGGCAGGCGCCGCGGCGGGCGCGACAGCTTCAGGAGCGGGGGCTGCTACGGGGGCGGCAGCGGGCGTCGCCGCGGCCGGCGTCGCATCGGCGGGTGCCGCTGCGGCAGGCGCCTGGCCCGGCATGATGCCGCCCTGCGTCTTGACCCACTGTGCGAAACGCTCCGGCGTCACGGCCTCGACCGCGATCGGCATGAAGCCGTGGCGCACGCCGCAAAGTTCAGAGCATTGCCCGTAATAAACGCCGGGCTTGTCGATGGTGAAGGTCTTCTCGTTCAGACGGCCGGGGACGGCGTCTTCCTTGACCCAGAAGGCCGGCACGGAGAAGCTATGAATCACGTCGGCACCGGTGATGATCAGCCGGATCGGCACGCCGACCGGCAGCACCATGCGGTTGTCCGCGCCCAGCAGAGCCGGCTCGCCGCGCGCAATGGCTTCCTCGGGCGGCAGCATGTTCGAGACATATTCGCCAATCTCGTTATCGGGATATTCATAGCCCCAATACCACTGATAGCCGGTCACCTTGACGGTCACGGCATCCTTGGGCGCGGGCTTGAACTGCTTGGCGAGCAGGTCGATCGAAGGGATTGCCACGCCAATGAGGATCAGCACCGGGATCAGCGTCCAGGCGATCTCGATCGCCGTATTGTGCGAGGTGCGCGAGGCGACCGGATTGGCGCTGCGACGAAACCGCATGATCACCCAGATCAACAGGCCCAGAACGAGCAGCGAGATGAACGTGATGACCGGCATCAGGATGTAGCTGTGCATCCAGTAGGCATAGGCGCCCGTGGAGGTGAACTGCTTCTGGAAGTTCACCTCGCCGGAGCGCGGCTGGCCAATGCCATCAACGGGCTTCGCATATTCGAAGGCCGGCGCCTGAGTCGCCACGGCCGCATTGTCCGTGGCGGCATTGGCGGGCGCCGCGGCGACAGGCGCCGCAGCAGCGGGCGCTGCCTCCTGGGCCATGGCAGCGGACGGCGCGAGCGCGCACAGACCTAGAGCCATCGCCATCATGAAGCCATTCGTTCTTCTGTTCATGCGGTCGACCTGCTTTCAAATTCCAAGGCCACTACGTCCCAGCCGGACCAGCGCCCCCCTTCTGTCATCCCGGGCCATATACGCAGGCATCCCTTCCGCCTCAAGCCTTCTGTTGGGCCGGAGCGAGCCGTTGATTGTCGGGCCATCCAACGCTATCTGCCCGGCTCGACACAGGACATCGAGGGTAGAATGACCGAATCAGAAGTGCTCGCCGAATTCCGGGCCTCCGAAGCGCTTCTGCAGGGGCATTTCGTGCTGTCATCCGGCAAGCACAGTGCCAATTATCTGCAGTGCGCACGGGTACTTATGAATCCTGAGCGCGCCTCCCGCCTCGCCATCGCGCTGGCGCAGAGCCTGCCGCGCGACATTCGCGCCGCAGTGGACATCGTGGTGTCCCCCGCGATGGGCGGGATCATCATCGGCCATGAGATGGGCCGCGCGCTCAATTGCGATGCACTCTTCCTCGAGCGGCCGGAGGGCACCTTCGTGTTCCGCCGTGGTTTCGGCATCACACCCGGCCAGCGCGTGCTGATGGTGGAAGATGTGGTGACGACCGGCCTGTCCTCGCGTCAGGCCATCGACGCGGTGCGCGCGGCCGGCGGCCAGATCGTCGCGGAAGCCGCGCTGGTCGACCGTTCCGGCGGGGAAGCCGATCTGGGCGTGCCCTTCTTCCCACTCGTCAGCCTGAACTTCCCGGTTTACGACGCCGATGCGCTGCCGCCCGAACTGGCGGAGATCCCGGCCGCCAAGCCCGGCAGCCGCGCATGAGCGGGCTGCGGGCCTTGCGGCTGGGCGTCAACATCGATCATGTCGCGACCATCCGCAACGCGCGCGGCACCTCCTACCCCGATCCGGTCCGCGCCGCGTTGATTGCGCAGGAGGCCGGCGCCGATGGCATCACCGCCCATCTGCGCGAGGACCGGCGACACATCACGGATGACGACATCGCCCGTCTCACGCAGGCGCTGCATATTCCCCTGAACCTCGAGATGGCGGCGACGGAGGAGATGCTCGCCATCGCCCTGCGCCACCGGCCCCATGCGGTGTGCATCGTGCCCGAACGGCGTGAGGAACTGACCACCGAAGGCGGGCTGGACGCGGCAGGGATGCACAACCACCTGGCGCCGATGGTGGACCAGCTCAATGAGGCGGGGTGCCGCGTCTCGCTGTTCATCGCGCCGGACCCGCGGCAGATCGAGGCCGCCATCCGGCTGCGCGTGCCGGTCGTCGAGCTGCACACCGGCCATTATTGCGACATTGAAGGCGAGGCGCGCGCCGCCGAGTTGACCCGCCTCACCGATATGGCCGCGCTGGCCGCCAAGAACGGGCTGGAGCCGCATGCCGGCCATGGCATCACCTATGATAATGTCGGCCCGATCGCCGCGATCCCGCAGCTGGCCGAACTCAATATCGGCCACTTCCTGATCGGCGAGGCGATTTTCCTCGGCCTGCACGAGAGCATCGCCGAGATGCGCCGGCAGATGGACGCCGCGCGGGGATGACCTGCGCCCATGCCAGCACGGCAGGCCGGCGCGCCGACCGGCCGTGCGTGCCGCAGGCCATCGCGCGGCGCATCCTTTGCCGCCTGTCAGGCGTTATAAGCGCATCATGATCATCGGCCTTGGCTCAGACCTGTGTAATATCGAGCGCATTCAAGCCTCGCTGGACCGCTATGGCGACCGGTTCGAGGCCCGCGTCTTCACCGAGATCGAACGCGCCAAGGCCGCCCGCCGGCCGTTTACGAAGGCCGCGACACTGGCCAAGCGTTTTGCCGCCAAGGAAGCCTTCAGCAAGGCCGTGGGCACCGGTTTCAAAGCCGGCGTGTTCATGAAGGATATCGGCGTGGTCAACCTTCCCTCGGGCGCGCCCACGCTGGCGCTGACCGGCGGGGCAAAGGCGCGACTGGATGCCTTGACCCCGCCGGGGGCCAGCCTCATTGTTCACCTGACATTGACCGACGATCATCCCTGGGCGCAGGCATTCGTCATTCTGGAGGCGCGCTATTCGTGACGGATGAAGCATCGATCGACACCGGCAATCAGGCGCCTGACGCCCCCATGACCACGCCCCCGGCCAGGAACGGCAAGGGGGTCACGTCCCGCGGCGCGGCCTGGTGGGCGGAATTCAAGAGCATCGCGCTGCTGGTGCTCGCCGTGCTCGGCTTTCACAGCTTCATCGCCAAGCCCTTCTATATCCCCTCCGAATCGATGATGCCGGGAATGCTGGTGGGCGACCGGCTGGTTGTCACCAAATATGCCTATGGCTGGTCCTATGTCTCGCCCACCATTCCCAATCCGGCGGCGATCTTCCGCAACGTGATCCTGCGCACCCCGGCCGAGCCGTGGGGCATCACCCTGCCGTTCATCAAGGGCCGCATCTGGGGCAAGCTGCCGGAACGCGGCGATATCGTGATCGCGACGCCGCGCCACAGCAACGAGGATTATATCAAGCGCGTGGTCGGCCTGCCGGGCGATCTGCTGGAGGTGCGCGATGGCGTGCTCATCCTCAATGGCACGCCGGCGCGCCAGACGGCGCTGCCGCCGCTCAGGCTGCCGGTCGACGCCAATGCACCATGCGATCCACGCCAGTTCCCCGGTGCGCTGCAATATGAGGCGGATGGCTCGGTCGCCTGCGTGTTGCCGGTCAAGCGCGAAACCCTGCCCAATGGCCGCAGCTACACGATCATCGACATGGGCGCCCGCGAGACGGACTGGTACGGCCCGATCCGCATCGGCGCGGGCGAGGTCTTCCTGATGGGGGACAATCGCGACAATAGCGCGGACAGCCGCGTCTCGCTGGAGCAGCAGGGCCTTGGCGGCGCGGTGCCCTGGGAGACAATCGGCGGACGGGCCGAGTTCATCACCTTCTCCCTGAACGGCAGCACGACGCTCAATCCGCTGACATGGTTCGGTGGCTTCCGGCCTGGGCGGGCCGGCCTGTCTCTCCATCCGGCTCAAGGGGCACCGGCCCGGAATACGGCGTCCAAGCCGTGACGGGCCGGGCGACAGGCGCCTCCGGCCGCAAGAGATCGCCCGGCGCAACCCGCGCAACCGCCTCGCAAAATCGCAAAACCGCCCCGCCCAAAGCTAACCAACAGGGCAGCGACCGTGAATCCGGTGACCTTGATCCGGCGCTGCGCCCCGGCCCGTCCGATGCGCATTCCCCGGAAATATGGCTGGAGCTGCGCCGCGCGGTCACCTGGGTCAGCGTGGTCTGCGGGGCGGCGCTGATCGTCCTGCTGATCCAGCCCCTGCTGTTCATCGTCGCCTCGATCGTGATCGCGGTGATGCTCGATGGCGGCACGCGCCTGCTTGGCCGCATCTTGCCCATCGCACGAGGCTATCGACTGGCGGTCGTGACAGTCGGGGTCTTCCTGTTTCTGATCTGGACCGTCATCCTCACCGGCACGCAGGTCTCCGAGCAGGCCGCCCAGCTTCCGGCGCTGATCGAGAGCCAGGCCATGCGGATGCAGAACTGGGCGACCTCCCACGGCGTCAATCTCGGCTTCAACGAATTGCGGACGGCGGGCGAGCAACTGCTTGGATCGGTCGGGCGGGTGACCGCCGTGCTCAGCTCGGCCGCGGGCGTCATCTCCAGCCTCGTCATGATGCTGGTCCTCGCCATTTTCCTCGCCATGGAGCCCGGCCTCTATTCGCGCGGGCTCGCCTGGTTCGTGCCCATCGCCCACCGGGAGGCCACCCACGAGATTATCGACAAGGTCGGCTTCACGCTGCGCCGATTGATGGCCGGGCGACTCGTCGGCATGATGGCGACGGGCATCCTCACCGGCTTCCTGCTGATGCTCGGCGGCGTGCCGATGGCGACCCTGCTCGGCGTGCTCGCCTTCATCCTTGCCTTCCTGCCCAATATCGGGGCCATCATCTCCGGCATCCTCATCACGCTGGTCGGTTTTTCGGTGGACCCGAAGCATGGCCTGTTCGCGCTTGGCGTCTATTTCACGGTGCAGATGATCGAGAGCTATCTCATCACGCCCACCGTCGCGCGCCGGGCGGTCGATATGCCACCGGCCCTGGTGCTGGGAGCGCAGATTCTATTCGGCGCGCTGTTCGGCATTCTCGGCCTGGCGCTGGCTGACCCACTGCTGGCAATGACCAAGGTCACGCTGGAGGAGCGCGCCAAACGCCGGGTCGCCGCGCGGGAGCGAAACGCCTAGCCGCTCCGCGCTGACGTCAACCGGGCGGTCGCTTGCTCCTGATGGTTTTAGGCGGCGGGCAGCATCGACGCTCCGGGGCTCCGCCTTCGCTGGAGCAGATTAGTGGGGCAGTTCCATCCCCGGCGGCAGGCCTTGTCCGCCCTGCATCATCTGCTGCATCTGCATCATCCGCTGGGCTTCCATCACCTCGGCGCGGGTCTTGAACTCGAGCAGCCCGATTTCAAACTGCAATTCGCTGTTGGGCGGGATGTTGCTGCCCTGCGGCGGCGTATCGCCATAAGCGAGCTTGGCGGGCAGCCATGCGCGCAGGCTCCCACCCTTCTTGAGCAGCGTCACAGCCTCGGAAAAACCGGGCACTGTCGACGCCAGTTCCATCGGCGCGCCTTCATTCTGATCGAATACCGTGCCATCCGGCAGGCTGCCCTTGTAGCGCACCAGCGCAAAATCATCCTGCGTGGGATGTGCGCCCGTGCCTTCGACCAGGATCTGATAGCGCAAGCCGCTGTCGGTCCGACCGAACTGGCGATTGCCGGCCCAGGCCAGCACGATCGCGCATGCCAACACCAGCACCATCACGAGCCAGAGCCGGCGGACTGATCCGCGCTTGATCGGCTGCAATGGAACCGCCGTGATCGACATGCCGGCTACCCTTCATCCTGTGAACGCAAAAAGTCGGCCCTGAAACGGGCCGCAACCGTCTTAACGGGCGCCGTCACGCTCCACGCGCTTGCGCTCCAGCTTGCGCGCACGGCGAATCGCCGCTGCCTTCTCACGCGCACGCTTCTCGGACGGCTTCTCGTAGTGACGACGCAACTTCATCTCACGATACACGCCTTCACGCTGCAGCTTCTTCTTGAGCGCCCGCAGCGCCTGGTCGACGTTATTGTCGCGCACGATGATTTGCATAAGCTCGTCAGTCTCCAATTCCATGCCGGTTCCCCGCCACATCGGCAACGGGGCCAGACGCGCGGAGTTCCCAAAAACAATATGCGCCGCAACCACTGGTTACGGCGGATCGGGCAGGCCCATATCAGGCGACGGGGGCCGGATCAAGACCGCCAGCGGCGCAAAAGCGACAAAACCATCCTGCCGCTCATCCTGCTGCCGCGCCATCAGAGGCTGACCTCGCACCCTCTCGACATCCCGGCCGAGCCAGCGCAATATCACCCTATAGCCCGGAAAAAGCCGGTTGTCAGGAGAGTCTTCATGGCCACTGCTCCACAGCAACGCGCCCACCCACCCGCGATGAGCGCGGCCGAATGGCAAGCCCGCCAACAACTCGCCGCCTGCTATCGCATCTTCGCCCATCTGGGCTGGGACGAATTGATCTACAATCATATCTCGCTGCGCGTGCCCGATGAGGAGACGGCGTTTCTCATCAATCCCTTCGGCCTGCTTTATGAGGAAGTGACGGCCTCCAACCTCGTCAAGATCGACATTGACGGCAACAAGCTGGCGGAGAGCCCCTATCCGGTCAATCGCGCCGGATTCGTGCAGCACAGCCTGTTCCACCGCCACCTGCCGGATGCGCATTGCATCATCCACACCCACACGACCGCCGGCATGGCCATCGCCTCGACGCAGGAGGGGCTACAGCCGACGGACTTCTATTCCGCCATGTTCGCCGGCCGCATCGCCTATCATGATTTCGAGGGCGTCACGATCCGCGGCGAGGAAGGCCCGCGCCTGATCGAGCATCTCGGCGACAAGCGAGTGATGATCCTGCGCAACCATGGCCTGCTCGTCATGGCTGCCAGCGTGGCGGCGGCGTTCCAGACCTATTATTTTCTCGAACGGGCCTGCGCGATCCAGAGCGCGACTCGGCAGGCGGGAACGCCGCTGCGCGTGCCGAACGACATCATCGCCGTGCATCAACGCGATATTTACACCGCCATCCCGCCCGGCCAGCTTGGCGCGGCAGAATTTGCGGCGATGATTCGCGTGATCGACCGAATCGATCCAGGCTGGCGCGATTGAACACCGGGCGGCCGAAGCACCCAACGGCGACCGGAGCGGCGAGCGCTTACTCGGCCGCCCGCTCCAGCGCCCCCTCGCCAACCTCCGGGTTCATCCGCTCGGCCTGCTGTCGCGCCCACATCTGGGCATAATGCGCTCCCCTGGCGATCAGCGCCGCATGGGTGCCGCGCTCGACGATATGGCCATCCTCCATCACGATGATCTGGTCGGCATGGACGATGGTGGAGAGGCGGTGCGCGACGATCAGCGTCGTGCGCCGCGCGGCGATGGAACCGAGAACCTGCTGGATCGCCGCTTCGGTGCGGCTGTCGAGCGCGCTGGTGGCCTCATCAAGGATGAGGATCGGCGGGTCCTTGACCAGCGTGCGCGCGATGGCGACGCGCTGCTTCTCCCCGCCGGAGAGCTTGAGGCCGCGCTCACCCACGCGCGTCTCGTAACCGAGCGGCTGCGCCTCGATGAACCGGTCGATCGCCGCGCCTTTGGCGGCCGCCTCGATCTCGCCCTGCGTGGCGCCATCGCGGCCGTAGCCGATATTATAGCCGATCGTATCGTTGAACAGCACCATGTCCTGCGGCACGATGCCGATGACATGGCGCAGCGAGGCCTGCTGCACCTGCGCGATATCCTGCCCGTCGATGAGGATGCGGCCGGCCTGAATATCGTAGAAGCGGTAGAGCAATCGCGCGATGGTCGATTTGCCCGCGCCGGAATGGCCGACAATGGCCAGCGTCGTGCCCGGCGGCACAGTGAAGCTGACGCCCTTGAGGATGGTGCGCGCCGGATCATAGCCGAACACGACATTCTCGAAGCGCACTTCACCTGCCGTAACGCGCAGCAGCGGCGCGCCGGGCTGGTCGACAATCTCCGAAGGCGTGTCGATGAGGCCGAACATCGCCTCCATGTCGATCAATCCCTGCCGGATGGTGCGATAAACCATGCCGAGCAGGTCGAGCGGACGGAAGAGTTGCATCAGCAGCGCATTGACCAGCACCACGTCGCCAGCGGTGAAACGGCCCTTGCTCCAGCCCCACACGGTGAAGGCCATCGCCCCGCCCATCATCAGATTGGTGATGAACGCCTGGCCGATGTTGAGCATGGCGAGGCTGTTGTTGCTCTTGGTCGCGGCGTCCATGTAGCGGCGTTGCGCCTTGCCGTAGCGCGCCGCCTCGCGGTCCTCCGCACTGAAATATTTCACCGTCTCGAAGTTGAGCAGGCTGTCCACCGCATGGGCGACCGCGCCGGTATCGAGATCCACCATCTCGCGGCGCAGATGATTGCGCCATTCGGTCACTTTCTGGGTGAACCAGATGTAGAGGGCGACCATCACCAGCGTCGCGGCCACCAGCCCGAAGCCGAACTTCAGCTGGAAGATGACGCACACCGCGACCAACTCGATCGCCGTCGGCGCGATGTTGAAAAGCAGGAAGTGCAGCATCGTCTCGATGGTCGTCGTGCCGCGCTCCACCACCCGCGTGACCGCGCCGGTCTTGCGGTTGAGGTGGAAGCGCAGCGAAAGATCGTGCAGATGGCGCAGCACCTGCTCGGCCATCAGCCGCTGCGCATTGCGCCCGACCCGTTCGAAAACGACGCCGCGCAGATTGTCCGAGAGCACGCCGCCAAAACGCGCGCCGGCATAAGCGAGCACCAGCGCCAGCGCGAGGGTGATGCCGCCCTCTACGCCCGGCCCCATGGCATCGATAATGCCCTTGTAGGCGAAGGGCATGATGAGGGTGATCACCTTGCCCGCCAGCACCAGCACCAGCGCGACGATGATCCGCACGCGCAGCTGCGGTTCGCCCGCCGGCCAGAGATAGGGCAGAAAACGCCGCAGCGTGGCCCAGCCCGATGGGGATTTCGTCGCCGGTGCCTGCTGCTCGTTGCTTGTCATCGATCAGGAGTTAGGAGCGCGGTGCGGACTTGCCAAGGGCAGCCGCGCGGATCAGGCCGTCGGCGCGATCCGGCCTCTGCCCGGCTACATCCACGCGCCAAGCGCCGCGCCGGCTAGTCCTGCGCCGCGAAATCCTCCGGCCGGCTGGTGCTGGCGATGACCTGCGCACAGACCAGATCCCCGATCACATTGAGCGCGGTGCGGCACATGTCGAGAAAGCGATCGACACCCAGCACCAGCCCGATGCCTTCCGGCGGCACCCCGACCGTGCCGAGGATCAACGCGATCACCGGCAGCGATCCGGCCGGCACGCCCGCCGTGCCGATGCCGCCCAGGATGCAGATCAGCATCACCACCAACTGCTGGCCGAGCGTCAGGTCCACGCCGAAGAACTGGGCGAGGAAGATCACCGTCACGCCTTCGAACATCGCGGTGCCATTCTGGTTGGCCGTTGCGCCGATGGTGAGCACGAAGCGGGCGATCGGACGCGGCAGCTTGAGTTGCTCGTCCGCGACCCGCAGCGAGGTGGGCAGCGTCGCGTTGGAGGAAGCGGTGGCGAAAGCCATCAGCATCGCCTCCTGCGTCTCGCGGAAAAAGGCGACCGGGCTCTTGCGGGCGATGAGGCGCAGGATGATCGAGAAGACGCCGAACATCTGCAGGCCCAGCGCCAGCAACACCACAAACACATAGGCCGAGAGGCGGCCGATCAGGTCCCAGCCAAACTGCGCGGCCAGGTTGAACATGAAGCAGAAGATCGCGAGCGGGGCGAGCCGGATGACCAGGCCGATGAGGCGCATCGACACCTCGAACACGCCTTCCACAGTCGCTTTGAGCACCGTCGTCTTCTTCGGGTCGACAAGCAGGAAACCGATGCCGAAAAACAGGGCGAAGAACATCACCGCCAATATGTCGTTCCCGCTCATCGCCGCGACAAAGTTGGACGGGACAATGGCAACCAGCGCATCCATGCCGGTCATGGCGGTGCCCGCCTGCGAGACGATGGAGGAAGCCCCCTGCGCAGACGACGCAATCATATCCTGCGCGATATGCGGATCGACACCGCCACCGGGATTGAACAGATTGACCAGCACCAGACTGAGCGCCACGGCGATGGACGAGACAATGATGGTATAGAACAGGGTGCGCAGCCCCACCGTGCGTAAATGGCGCGCCTCGCCCATATCCGCCACGCCGACGATCAGCGCCGAGACGAGCAGCGGGATGACCAGCATGAACAGCAGGCGCAGGAAAATCTGGCCGATCGGCTGGGTGACATAGGTCGTCATCGCATGCACCCAGGCCGCGTCCGCCGCAAAGCCATGTACGATGAGCCCGAGCCCGAGCCCGGCCAGAAAGCCGCCAAGCATCCAATATTGCAGGCGTTCGCCTCGGCGCGCGTCACCGTCTTTTCGTGCGGTCTGTGCGCTCATCCTGTCTGCCCCTTATGATTTTAGAGGGGAAGGCTAACAGCCTGTGCGGGGCCGCGCAAACGCCGCGTCATAAAATGCCGTGGCCATCCGACGAAACGGCATCGCAAAAATAGGGGGCCTGCCATCAATGGCGAGGCCCCCGAGGCGATACCGAAGGTCAGGACTGACGATCCGGTACCGGAGTCGTTCAGAGGGGGATGCCGGCGCTGCCGCCGGCTGGACGAAAGTCCGCGGTCCCTTAGCCACAGCGCCGCGCCAGGCGCCACACCCGCCGACCACGGCCAACGCAGCGCATGCACGGTTCATCGGGCAGGATTGGTGAAGCGCGCGAAAAGAACGATGAAGCGGCCAATCGACGCCGGTCAGGCGCCCAGCAAATGCAGCGCGATCTCGCGACGATGCGGCGCCCGGCGATGTTCAATCAGATAAACGCCCTGCCATGTGCCGAGCGCCAGCCGCCCGCCGATCAGTGGGATGGCGAGCGTCGCGCCCGTCAGCATCGCACGGATATGCGCCGGCATATCGTCCGGCCCCTCATCGTCATGATGATAGGTCGCCGCCTCCGGAGCGATCCGTGCCAGCCAGTCGAGCAGATCGCGCTGCACGGCCGGTGCGGCATTTTCCTGGATGGTGAGCGAGGCGGAGGTGTGGCGGCACAGCAAGGTCAGCAGCCCCTCGTCCATGCCCTGCGCGGCGACCCAGCGGGCCAGCTCGCCGGTGACCTCGACCAGCGCTTGCCCCGGCGTCTCCACCCGCAATAGCCCGGTCGCCTGCCGCAGCTCAGCCATGGCGCATCAGCGGCCGGTCTGGGCGCGGTGGAGCAGCGCCTGATCGGCAAGCACCAGCGCGACCATCGCCTCGACCACCGGCACGCCGCGAATGCCGACACAGGGGTCATGCCGGCCCTTGGTCAAGATTTCGCTCGCCTCGCCCTCGCGCGTTACCGTCTCGACCGGGATGAGGATGGAACTGGTCGGCTTGAACGCCACGCGCAGGCGGATCGGCTGGCCGGTGGCGATGCCGCCCGCAATGCCGCCGGCATGGTTGGCGAGGAAGTCCGGCCGGCCATCGGCGCCGGGCCGCATCGGGTCGGCATTCTCCTCGCCGCGCAGCTTTGCCGCCGCAAAGCCATCACCAATCTCGATGCCCTTGACCGCGTTGATGCTCATGCACGCTGCGGCCAGCTCACTATCCAGCTTGGCGTAGAGCGGTGCACCCCAGCCGGCGGGCACGCCGGTCGCGACGCATTCGACCACCGCGCCGAGCGAGGAGCCGTCCTTGCGCGCGGCATCGACCAGCGCCTCCCAACGCATCGCCGCTGCTTCATCGGGGCAGAAGAACGGGTTCTGGCCGATCTGCGCCGCGTCGAAATTGGCATGGTCGATGGCGTCGCCGCCAATTTCGCTCACATAGGCCATGATCTGCACCTGCGGGATGACCAGCCGGGCGACCGCGCCGGCCGCCACGCGGCTCGCCGTCTCGCGCGCGGAGCTGCGCCCGCCGCCGCGATAATCGCGAAAGCCATATTTGGCGTCATAGGCATAATCGGCATGACCGGGGCGATAGGCCTTGGCGACCTCGGAATAATCCTTCGAGCGCTGGTCGACATTCTCGATCATCAGGCTGATCGGCGTGCCGGTCGTCCTGCCCTCGAACACGCCGGAGAGGATGCGCACTTCATCCGGCTCGCGCCGCTGGGTGGTGAAGCGCGATGTGCCGGGGCGGCGCTGATCAAGCCAGGGCTGGATCTCCGCCTCACTGAGCGCCAGGCCCGGCGGGCAGCCATCCACCACCGCACCGATCGCCGGTCCGTGACTCTCGCCCCATGTGGTGAAGCGGAAGACCCGCCCGAAGGTGTTGAAGCTCATGAGGGTCTATTCTATCCTTGCCAGATGCCGGCGGCCATTCCAAAGTCAACCGGGCTTGCCTGCCCGATCAGGGCTAGATCGCCGGGCCCATGCTCCTTATCCATCCGTTGCGGTTTATCAATGTTTTCGAGCTGGAACGCCCTTCATGCCGACAGGCCTCATGATGCCACACGCGGACTGACATGACCAAATTCACCGTCAACGACCGGCCGGTCCAGTATCGCATGGACCCGCAGACCCCCCTGCTCTGGGCGCTGCGCGACGCCTCCAACCTGACCGGCACCAAATATGGTTGCGGCACGGGGGATTGCGGCGCCTGCACGGTGGATATCGACGGCCAGGCCATCCGTGCCTGCCAGGTCACCATCGCCGCCATCGAAGGCCGGTTCGTGACCACTATCGAGGGGCTCTCGGCCGACCGCAGCCATCCGGTCCAGCAAGCCTGGGCCGCGCAGAACGTGCCGCAATGCGGCTATTGCCAGCCGGGCATGATCATGACGGCGTCCGTGCTGCTCAAGCGCACCAGCAACCCCAGCGATGCACAGATCGACGCGGCGATGACGAACATCTGCCGCTGCGGCACCTATCCGCGCATCCGCGAGGCGATCCGGCAAGCCGGGCGCATCATGCGCGGCGAGGAGCGCATCGCGGCTGCGCCCGCGCCCGGCATTGCGCCGGATGACGCCGCGCGGCGCGTGCCCGGCCTCACCCCGCCGGCCGAGGATGCGCCCTGAGCCGCAGCGCGCGCTGACACATGCTGTCACAATCCTTGCGCATTGCTGTCACCCATGTTCAGCGATGCGACAGTCCTCATGGCTTACACCGGCAGGCAATGGCGAAGAGTCGCCTGACATATCTGAGGATATTGTGAGATGAGACGCATTCTGACCACGGGGCTGCTGGTTTCCACCATATTGGCCATGGCAGTGCCCGCCACCGCCCAGAGCCGCGACGGTCGGGATCGCGGCGTCTCCAACAGCAACCAGCGCCACGCTCAGGCGGCCTCGCCCGACCGGCGCGGATCATCGCCTGCTCGTGCGCCGCAAGCCGCCCGGCCGGCGCCGGAGCGCGCGCCCTCGGCCGTGCAGACCCGGCCTGTGCCTCCCTCCACCTCTGCCCGCGTTCAACAGCCACCGAGCACCGCTCCGGGCGCGAACAATCGGCCCAACCCGGCCAACCCGGCGAATCCTGTTCGCGGCGCCCAGCGGCCCGGTCCGTCGGCACCGTCGGCCCAACAAGCCCGGCCGTCGCGCGATGGTGGCAACTGGCAGCGCGATGCACGGCGCAATGATGAGGCCCGGCGCGGCGATAATGACCGCAACTGGCAGCGCGGCGACCGACCCGGCCGGGTTCCGGGCGCGACCGGTCCGACCAGTTCCGGCAACCCTCGCTACAACGCGAACCGCGACCAACGCGGGCAGAACTGGCGCAATGACAATCAGCGGCCCAATGTGCGGAATCCGGTCCGGTTGCAGGACCGTCAGCGCTGGTCCAGCAGCTGGCGCAACGACCGCCGCTATGACTGGCAGGGCTATCGCTCGCAGCACCGCAACATCTACCGGATGCCGGCCTATCGCCCGCCCTATGGCTGGAACCGCGGCTATTCGCGCTTCTCGATCGGGATTATCCTGAACAGCTTCCTGTTCGACCAGAGCTACTGGATCAATGATCCTTATTATTACCGTTTGCCCCCCGCTTATGGCTCGCTGCGCTGGGTCCGCTATTATGACGATGCACTGCTGGTCGACATTCGCGATGGCTATGTGGTCGACGTGATCCACAACTTCTTCTGGTGAGGTCCCCGGACACACCGGACGACGCTGCCTGACCGACTTTCCGGAAAACCGGCCGGCTCCCCCACCAGGTGGGAGCCGGCCCTTTTGTGATTGCCGCCGTGCGACGGGAATGGCAGTGATCGGCGTCATGAAGGATACATGGCTCGACGACGCGGACCTCGCCTCCCCCGTTCGTGCGGAGATTGGCGACAGCGTCCGCCAGCGGCTCAGGCGCAATCCCATGATCAGCGGCGTGCCCACCGAACGCGCGGAAATGTTCCTGCGCCACGGCCTCGTCTCCCCGCGCGAATGCACGGACCTGATCGAGCGGATCGACAAGGGCTGCAAGCCATCCAAGCTGTTCTCCGGCACGCGCAAGGAATATCGCACCAGCAGCAGCTGCAATCTTGATATTTACGATCCGCTGGTGATCGCGGTCACCAAACGGATTGATGCGCTGCTCGGGATCGAGACTCATTATGGCGAGCTGCTACAAGGCCAGCGGTACGAGCAGGGCCAGCATTATCACCTGCACTGCGACTATTTCCCGGCGAACGTGCCCTACTGGCCGGCGATGCGGGTCAGCGGCGGCCAGCGCTGCTGGACGGCGATGGCCTATCTTTGCAACGTGGAGGATGGCGGCGAAACGCAATTCCCCCGCCTCGGCGTCACCATTCCGCCGCGCGCCGGAACGCTGCTGATCTGGAACAATATGCTCGCCGATGGCAGCCCCAATCACGATACGCTCCACGCTGCACTGCCGGTGCTGAAGGGCGCAAAATATATCGTGACGCGCTGGTATCGCGAACGCCCCTGGACGCCGCTCAACCAGGCCTGACGCCAGAACGACGCGGTCGCCGCCGCCCCGCTGCTCCCGACCGCCTGCGGTGAGCGCTGGCCCGAAGTCAGCCCCGCGGACGAGCGCTGTTCTCCAGCACGACGACACATCGCGACATTCATGACTGAAAGCTGACAGCGCCATTCGCGTGCCATTCAGGGCGACCGGTGCAGAACGGCAGCTGTCGGGGCGACGGTGGAAACCCTGACCTCCCATGGGAGTTTCCACCTCGTCCGGCCATTCAGGAGTTACCATGATGAAGAAACTGATCCTCGCCAGCCTCGCTGCCTTGACCCTCGTCCCCTCCGTGGCGATGGCGCAGCCAGCGGCACAATCGCATCGCGGCGGCCATGATGCCCGCGACACCCGGCATAATGTGCGCGATACCCGGCAGGACCGTCAGCGCGTCATCCGCGAGTATAATCGCACCAATCCATGGCGGGCCGCGCCATTCCGTTACACCCGCTTCAACGTCGGCGCGCGCATCCAGCCTTCCTATTATGGCAGCCGCTATGTCGTGAAGGATTATCAGCGCTTCCACTGGAGCCGGCCAGGCGCCAACCAGCGCTGGGTGCGCCACTATGATGACGCACTGCTGGTCAACACCCGCACCGGCCGCGTGGTCAAGGTGATCTACAACGCCTTCCGCTGACGCATCATCCGTCCCACCCCGGCTGAAGCCCCCTTCGCACCTGCGGAGGGGGCTTTTCTCATGCGCGCAGTGGGCGTTTGCGGGCCGCCACCGGGCGCGCTAGGCAGGGGCCATCCGCCCGGCGAAACCGCGCCGGAAATCGAAAGGCCCACCATGTTCCGCCGGTCACGTCCGCTCGTTTGCCTGCTGGCCCTCGGCAGCGCCGTGCCACTGCTCGCGCAAGGCGCACCGGCACCAGCAAGGACCGCGCCGGCCGCCATGCACAGCGCGGATGAGGCGCTGTTTGCCCTGTTCGCCGCAGCCGACGAAGCCAGCCTCAGGCGCAACCCGATCAGCGCGATGTTCCGGGGCGATCTGCGCCACGCCGACCAGCTCGGCGATTATATCAGCGACGCCTATTTCAATGCCGAGCGAGCAGCGAACGAGCAGGATCTCGCCGCCCTGCGCCGGATCGACCGCGCCAGGCTCTCCGCCCAGAATAAAATCGCCTATGACGTGTTTGAATGGCAGTTGCAGGATGCACTGTCCGGCCTGCGCCCCGCGATACTGGCGCTCTCCGCCGTGCGGCCGATTAATCATTTCGACGGGTTCCATACCTTCTATCCCACCTTCTCCTCCGGGAAGGGCGCCGCGCCGTTCAGCACGCTTCTCGACTATGAGAACGGCCTCAAGCGCCACCGGCAATATATCGCGCTGCTCGATGCCGCGATCGACCGTTTCTGCGAAGGGCTGGCCTCCGGCGTGGTCGATACCCGGCTGACCATCCGCAACGTCATCGCCCAGCTGGACGAACTGACATCACAGACGGTGGAAGACTCTCCCTTCTATCAGCCCGTGCTGGACTTCCCCGCCAACGTCACCCCGGCGGACAGGATCCGGCTCACGGCCGCCTATCGCGACATCATCGTCAACGGCATCAACCCGGCCGAAGCCCGGCTGCGCGACTTTCTCCAGACTGATTATCTCCCCGCCGCGCGCGAGACGATCGGCCTGGGCGACATGAAAGGCGGCGCAACCCTCTATGCGGAATTGATCCGCAGCATGACCACCCTGCCGCTCACCGCCGACTATGTCCATGAACTGGGCCTCTCGGAAGTGGCGCGCATCCGCAAGGAGATGGAGCAGGTTCGCGCTCAGGTCGGTTTCACCGGCACGCTTGAGGATTTTTTCGCCTATATCCGCCGCGAGCCCCAATTCCACCCGGCCTCGCGCGAGGCTTATGCTCGGCAATTCCAAGCGATCGGCAAGGCGATCGATGCCGTGGTCGGCACGCAATTTTCAACGCTCCCGAAGACGAAGCTGGAAATCCGGCCCTATCCGGAATTTCGGGAAAAATACGAAGCCGGCGGCAGTTATGAAAGCGGTTCGCCAGATGGTTCGCGCCCCGGCGTCTTCTATTTCAACGCCTATGATCTGCCATCCCGCAACCTGCCGGGCGTGACGACACTCTATCTGCACGAGGGCGCGCCGGGCCATCATTTCCAGATCAGTCTCGCGCAGGAAAACCAGACCCTGCCCGCGTTCATGCGCTTCGGCGGCAACACCGCCTACGTCGAGGGCTGGGCGCTCTATGCCGAAACACTGGGCTATGATTTCGGCTTCTATGATGACCCTTATCAGCGCATGGGCCATCTGGATGATGAAATGCTGCGCGCCATGCGGCTGGTCGTCGACAGCGGCATCCACGCCAAGGGCTGGACGCAGGATCAGGCCGTTCAATATATGCTCGACAACAGCTCGCTCGGAAAGGTCGACGTGACCGCCGAGGTGGAGCGCTACATCGCCATTCCGGGGCAGGCACTGGCCTATAAGATCGGCGCGCTGACCATCCAGCGCCTCAAGAAGAAGGCGCAGGCAGAGCTTGGCGCGGCCTTTGATGTGCGTGACTTTCATGCCCAGGTGCTGATGACCGGGGCGCTGCCGATGACCGTTCTGGACAAGAAGATCGACGACTGGATCGCCGCGAAAAAGATGCGCTGATCCCCCGGCCGGCAAGCTGCGAGCCTGTTCCGACCCTTCGACAAGGCCCATCCGGCTCCGCGAAACGTCATAAGCGGCAGACCGAGCCGGGCATGTCATATTTTTATTGCAACTCAGTCTCAATAGCATATTATCGGTCAAACCAGATGTTGCTCGGTTCGGGATGATGCGATGACCAAAGACCTCTCCGCCCTCTTCGCCTTCCGGGATTTGCGCGCATTCCCGCTGACCGCGATGCACATGATCATGGCGACGCGCTTATGCATCCTTTACGGGCAGGCCGGGCGCGATCCGTTGCCTGATCTGGCCGTGCGGCTGCGCGGCATGGACGCCGCCCGGCAGGTGGAGCGCATCGTGCGGACGGTGCAGGAAAACTGGCCGGAACATTTTCTTGTCCATCGCCCCTGCTGCCTGGCGCTCAGCCCGGACGAGGCGCTGCTCGGTGACCTCACCATGGTCGCGACGCAAGGCGATGAAACCGGCGCGATCCAGTTGCTGCGGGACATGTTGCCGGCTGACACCGCTGGCCTGCTCTTCCGGGATGCCGTCGCGGCCGTCGGCGCGATCCAGTCAGCGCGCCTGCAACCGCACCGATCAGGAAGCCCGACATGTCATCCGCGCGCTGAATAGGCTGAATAGAAGGCATAGGCCCGGACCGGCAGGTTCTTACGGGCAGCCATTCAGGACCGGATCGCCTCCGTGCCGCCTCGGGCTCATGCCCGGCTGGCATTTGGGCGGCCCGTCATCCTGACGAGGCAGCGGCCACCCTCCCGGCCCGCTGTTTCACCCCACCCCTTCCCGCGCACTGCGGGAAGGGGACCAGGGGCGTTCTGGTGATCAGGCGTGGCGAATGCCGGCCCGCTCAGGCAGGAACCGCGTCCAGCGCCTGGGCGATCAGCTTGCGGCTGTTCTCCACACCGTAAAGCGCGATAAAGCTGCCCATGCGCGGACCTTGGTCCGCGCCGAGCAGCGTCTCGTACAGCGCCTTGAACCAGTCACGCAGTTGGACGAAGCCATATTGCTCGTCCTTGCCGATCTCATAGACGATATTCTGGATCGTCTCGGCGGTGGCATCCTCAGGCAGCGCGGCGATCTGCGCATCGAGCGCGCGCAAGGCGGCCGCTTCACTCGCGCTGGGGGCCCGCCGCTTGAGCGTCGGCGCGATGAAATCCCGGTTATAGGCCAGCGCATTGCGGACGAGCCCGGCGAGGCGCGGATGATCCTGCTCCGCGACGTCCGGCGCATAATTGCGCAGATAGGCCCAGACCTGCGCCTCCGTCGCGTCCGCGCCCATCACGCCAACGAGGTTGAGCAACAGGCCATAGGTGACCGGCAGCGCATCGCCCGGCACCTTGCCGGCGTGGATGTGATGCACCGGATTGCCGAGCTGCTTGGCGACATCCTGCGCCGCATAATTGCCGCGAAACTGCTCATAATCATCCACCGCGCGCGGAATCACGCCGATGTGCAGCGACTTGGCGGCCTTGGGCTCGCGATAAATGTAGAAGGCGAGGCTCTCCTCCGAGCCATAGGTCAGCCATTGCTCGATCGAGAGGCCATTGCCCTTCGACTTGCTGATCTTCTCGCCCTTTTCGTCGAGAAACATCTCGTAATTGAACCCCTCGGGCGGCCGGCCGCCGATGGCGCGGGCGATCTTCGAGCTTTGCGTGACGCTGTCGATCAGATCCTTGCCGGCCATCTCATAATCGACGCCGAGCGCGACCCAGCGCATCGCCCAGTCCACCTTCCATTGCAGCTTGGCGCCGCCGGAGAGGATCGACTGCTCGATCGTCTCGCCCTCATCCTCGAAGCGGACGAGCCCGGCATCGGCATCGACCACGGTGATCGGCACCTGCAGCACGACGCCGCTCTTCGGGCTGATCGGCAGCACCGGCGAATAGGTCGCCTGCCGCTCCTTGCGCAGGGTCGGCAGCATGATGTCCATGATCGCCTGATAATGGCGCAGCACATTGCGCAGCGCGTCATCGAAATGGCCGCCGCGATATTGCTCCGTTGACGAGACGAACTCATAATCGAAGCCGTAGCGATCCAGGAACGCGCGCAGCATCATGTTGTTATACTGCGCGAAACTCTCATATTGGCCGAACGGATCGGGCACCTGCGTCAGCGGCTTGCCGAGATGTTCAGCCAGCATCGCCTGATTGGGCACATTGTCCGGCACCTTGCGCAGCCCGTCCATATCATCGCTGAAGGCGACCAGCCGGGTCGGCGCGCCGGTCAGTTCCTCATAGGCATGGCGCACCATGGTGGTGCGTTGCACCTCGTTGAACGTGCCGATATGCGGCAGGCCGGAGGGGCCATAGCCGGTCTCGAACAACACCGGCGCGCTCGCCTTGCCTTGCGGATAACGCTTGAGGAGCTTGCGCGCCTCCTCATAGGGCCATGCTTTGGAAACCAGGGCGGCTTGCTTCAGATCGTCGGTCATGTTTGATCGCCTAGCTTCTCAAACGCGGTTCGTCACCCCGTTCATGCTGATCCAGTCCCACCCCATCGCGGTTATCAGAAGCTTTACCATTATCGGCGACTATCTGGACCAGACACGAGGAGCAGGACTGATGGCACGCGAAGCACAGGTTGAACGGCAAGGGCGGATGGGCGTCGATATTCCGGTGACCGTCATCAGCGTGCTCGAGTCGACGGAGGCCGCCATCGCCAATCTCAACGAGGATGGCGCGCTCATCCAGGGCTGCGCGCTCGCCGTGGGCGCCCGCGTCCAGATCGACTATCGCGGGCAGATCCTCTACGCGCATTGCCGCTGGGCCGAGATCGACCGGATGGGCGTCAAATTCGTCCAGCCGCTGGCCGACGGCCCCCTGTTCGAACAGCTGCTGGTCGCCCGCACACCCGGCGAAACACGAACCGGAACGACCGTGATGCCGTTCCCTATCATCCATGCGCGGCAGCAAGGCGGCGAGCGCTCGTTCGGCCGGGCTCTGCATGGCGGATTCGGTCGCCGCGCCGGCTGAACGCGGTATTTTCGCCCACCCCGTTCACGCCCCGTTCCCCTGAGCGCCGCGTCCGGCTAAAGCGGGCCTGTGTCCGCCTTCCCGCTCCCTCCCGCGCTGCATGCCAGCCATGCCGGCATCTGGTTCGCCGAGCATGACCGGCCGCTCGCCACGCTGGGTCGTGGACAAGCGCTGGCTCGTGCCAGCGACACGCCGCTGCTCATGGTCAACGCCCCACTGCTCGGTGCCCGGTTGGGCCATGCCGACCTCTCCGGGCTCGATCTGCTGGAGTTGTTCGCGTTCCTCTTCCCCGCGCAGTTTGTGATCCCCACCGTCGCCGGCCTTGCCCGCGCTCTGGACATGACACCGCCGGAAAACGACGCCCAGGCAGCCGAGTTCATACCCGATCTGGCCCGCGCCATGCTTGACTGGACGGACCGGACCGACTGGCGTGAACGCGAAGGCGCGTGGACGAGCCTTGGCCAGCTCGAAAAACTGCGCTGGAGCTGGGCGCCACTGCTGCGCCCGCGCCTCGCCCGACCAGCGCGGGACGAGCGCTGGCTGTTCAGCCGCCTGCCGCAATGGGAAGATCAGCCGCCACGTGCGCAGCCGCGCCCGGTGACGCTGGACGAGGCCGAAATCATGGCCCGACTCACCGCCCTCACCGGCGCGGGAGCGGAAACACGAACCGGCCAGCGCGACTTTGCCGGCGCCGCGGCCGATGCCTTTTCCCCGCGCGCACGCCGCGACGCACCCAATATGGTGCTGGGCGAGGCCGGCACCGGCATCGGCAAGACGCTGGGCTATCTCGCGCCTGCCACGCTCTGGGCGGAGCAGGCCGGCGGCACCGTGTGGATATCCACCTATACCAAGGCGCTGCAACGCCAGCTCGACCGCGAAACACGCCGTCATTATCCCGATGACGCCGCCTTCCGCCGCCATGTGGTCATCCGCAAGGGGCGGGAGAATTATCTCTGCCTGCTCAATCTGGAAGATGCGCTGCAAGGCGGCTTTGCCGGGCGCGCGGCGATCCTCGCGCAGTTCGTGGCGCGTTGGGCGGCCTATACGCGCGATGGCGATATGGTGGGTGGCGATCTGCCTGGCTGGCTGCTGGCGCTGTTCCGCCGCGCGGGGGCCACCGCACTGACCGACCGGCGCGGCGAATGCGTCTATGCCGGTTGCCCCCATTTCCGCACCTGTTTCATCGAGCGGGCGACGCGGGCGAGCCAGGGCGCGGACATCGTCATCGCCAATCATGCGCTGGTGATGATCAACGCCGCGCGCGGGCGTGAGACGCAGGGCGCGCCGACGCGGATCGTGTTCGATGAGGGGCATCACCTATTCGACGCGGCGGACTCGACCTTCGGCGCAGCGCTGACCGGGCGCGAGGCAATCGAGCTGCGACGCTGGGTGCTGGGGCCGGAAACAGCGAAACGCGGGCGCCGGCGTGGCCTCGCCGCGCGCCTCTCCGATGTGGCGAGCTATGATGCGGACGGCGCGGAAGCGATTGACGATGCCGTCGAGGCCGCGCGCGCACTGCCGGGCGACGACTGGCTGCGCCGCGTGACCGAGCGCATGCCGCAAGGGGCAGCCGAGGCGCTGCTCGGCGCCGTGCGCGACACGGTTTACGCCCGCGCCGAACGGGACGGACGCGAGGCGGACCCCGGCTATGGGCTGGAAGTCGATCTGGGCGATGTGGACGGCGCGCTGATCGACGCGGCGACCGATGCCGCGCGCGCACTGGAGGCGCTGCTGGCGCCGTTGCAGCGCCTCGGCAAGCGACTTGTGGCCGTGCTCGAACTCGCGCCGGACTGGCTCGATGGCCCGGCGCGCGCACGCATCGATGGCGCGCTGGCCGCGCTTGGCTGGCGCTGCGACCTGCTGATGAGCTGGATCGCGCTGCTGCTGCGCGTCGGTGGCCCGGCAGACCCCGTTTTTGTCGACTGGCTGGCGGTCGACCGCGTCGAGGGGCGCGAATATGATATTGGCCTGCACCGCCATTGGCTGGACCCGACCCGACCGCTCGCCGAGACCGTGCTGCGCCCCGCCCATGGCGTGCTCGTCACCTCCGCCACGCTGCGCGCGGGCGGCGACGAACGTACCGCCATCGAGCGATCGGGTGCCAGCCACCTCGATACGCCGCCGCGCTGGTTCGATGCGACGAGTCCGTTCGACTATGCCCGGCAGGCTGAGGTGCTGATCGTCACGGACCTGAAACGCGGCGACCTGCCAGCGCTAGCCGGCGCCTATGCACGGCTGATCGAGGCGGCGGGCGGCGGCACGCTGGGGCTGTTCACGGCGATCCGGCGGTTGCGCTCGGTGCAGGCACGCATCGCGGACCGGCTGGCGCGCGCCGGCCTGCCGCTCTACGCCCAGCACGTCGACCCGCTCGACCCGGCGACGCTGATCGACATGTTCCGCGACGATCCCCACGCCTCGCTGCTCGGCACAGACGCATTGCGCGACGGCATCGACGTGCCCGGCGACTCGCTCCGGCTGGTGGTGATGGAAGGCGTGCCATGGTCCAAACCCTCAGTGCTCCATAGTGCCCGGCGGCTGGCGAGCGAGAGCCCGAGCGCCTATGAGGACCGGCTCGTGCGGGCACGGCTGGCGCAGGCGTTCGGCCGGCTGATCCGCCGCGCCGACGATGGCGGGCAGTTCGTCATTCTCTCCTCCGCCATGCCGAGCCGCTTGCTCACCGCCTTCCCGCCCTCTGTCCCGATCCGGCGCGTGCCGCTGGACGAAGCCATTGCCAGCGTTCGCGCGCGACTTGGTTCCGACATGAATTTGCGGCAGGAAGCCTCCAAAGGGTCGCCACAAGAAAAGGTTCGCGAGCAGGAATGAAGACGGTCATCGTTCTGCGTCATGCCAAGTCGGATTGGGGCGACATGACCCTGCGCGATTTCGATCGCGGGCTGAATGGCCGGGGCGAACGCGCCGCCGCCGTGATGGGCCGCTGGGCCGCTCGGCACAAGGTGGCGCCTGAGCGGATTATCGCCTCGCCGGCCGTGCGGGTGGTCGAAACCCTGCACCGCTTCGCGCAGGCGCATGGCGCTTGCCCGGAACCGCAATTCGATATGCGGCTCTATCTCGCCAGCGCGCCGATGATCGCCGAGGTCCTGGCCGATACCGGCGACGACTCGGCCATGATATTGATTGCGGGCCACAGTAGCGGCGTGGAAGACTTCATTCTCGCCGCAGTGCCCAACGACAGCGACTCTGCCTTGCGCGATGCGGTGACAGTCAAATTTCCCACAGCCGCGCTGGCCATCCTCGATTTTGACGTTCCCGACTGGCAAAGCCTCGCCCAGCATTTTCCGGGCCGCGCCCGCCTGCGCGCCTTCGTGCGTCCGCGCGACCTCGACCCCGCGCTGGGGCCGGATCAGCGCTGAGACGAGGCTCAGCCGCCGCCAAGGGCATCCTGCAGATTTTGACGGATGACGGTGAGCCGGGCGATCAGCAAGGCGAGATCCGACGCGCCGATCCGTCCCGAACGCCGAACGCTCTGGCCCGTTGCCGGGGTGTCCTCCGCCGTGGCCGCTTCAATCGGCAGTTCACCTTGCGGTCCAGCGTGCGATGGAGCCGAACCGATTGTGGGGGTGGCGGCGGCCGGTGGGGCCGGGTCAGGCGCGGCCGGAGGCGCCGACATGGACGCCCCACCTTCCGGCCCGATCGTCGCACGTCCCGACAGCAGGCGCTGCGCGCCGCGCACCGTGAAGCCCTGCTCGTTAAGCAGGCCCTTGATTTCACGCGCGATTTCGACATCGCGCGGCCGGTAATAGCGACGGTTCCCGGAGCGTTGCAGGGGGCGCAGCTGTGGAAAACGCGTTTCCCAATAACGAAGGATATGCTGCGCCACGCCAAGTTCGCGGGCAAGCTCACCAATCGTCAGAAACGCGCCATCATTCTTACTCATGCCGCATTGTGCACCGATCGCCCGCCAGCGGTCAATCCGGCGGCCGGATCAGCTCTTTGCGACTCGATCCCGCAACGATTGGCTGGCCCGGAAGGTAAGTACCCGCCGCGACGTGATCGGCACCTCGATACCGGTCTTGGGGTTACGCCCGACGCGTTCATTCTTGTCTCGCAAGACGAAGGTGCCAAAGCCGGAAATCTTGACGTTCTCGCCATTTTCCAGCGCTTCGGACACGAGATCGAGCACTTGCTCGACAAGCTGCGCAGAATCCGCCCGAGACAAACCAATCTGTCTGTTGAGATGTTCCGCAATCTCGGCCCGCGTTAAAGTATCTTCCGAAGCCATTCCGCCCCCAAACGAAACTTGCGCACGGGCACGCCCCCACGTGCCCGTAACCCTTGTCTTGCGGCAGATTGACAATGTTTGCAACGAGAAGAATCGAAAGAAGACAATGGGACGCGCCCCAGAACGGGACCAGACGCCGCGCCGGTCAATAGCGCAGGATGCTGGCGCCCCATGTAAAGCCTCCGCCCATCGCTTCCAGAACGATGAGATGGCCCTTGCGAATCCGGCCATCACGCACCGCGACATCGAGCGCGAGCGGCACCGAGGCGGCCGAGGTATTGGCATGCTGATCGACCGTCATGACGACCTTGTCCGGGTCCAGCCTGAGCTTGCGCGCGGTCGCATCGAGAATGCGGGCATTGGCCTGATGCGGCACCACCCAATCGACCTGATCGGCCGACACATCGGCAACGGCGAGCACCTCGCGCAGCACGTCGGCCAGCTTGACGACGGCATGGCGGAACACGTCCTGCCCCTTCATGCGCACCTTGCCGACGGTGCCGGTGGTCGACGGGCCACCATCGACGTTCAGCAGCGCATTGTGGCGGCCATCGGCATGCAGCCGGCTGGCGAGAATCCCGCTGCCGGTCTGCGCGTCCGTCTCCTGCGCCTGCAGCAGGACAGCGCCGGCGCCGTCGCCGAACAGCACGCAGGTCGTGCGGTCCTCCCAGTCGAGAATGCGGCTGAATGTCTCCGCGCCGATAACCAGCGCGGTCCGCGCAGCGCCGCCGCGCAGCATATTATCCGCAACGGTGAGCGCGTAGAGAAAGCCCGAGCACACGGCCGCCACATCGAAAGCGACACAGTCATCGATGCCGAGCTGCGCCTGCACGATGGTGGCGGTGGCGGGAAAGGTCTGGTCCGGCGTGGCCGTGGCGAGGATGATGAGGTCGACCTCGTTAGCCGCCACACCCGCCATCTCCAGCGCCCGTCGCGCCGCGTCCGTGCCGAGCGTGGAGGTGGTTTCACCCTCGCCGGCAATATAGCGCTGGCGGATACCGGTGCGCTCGACGATCCAGGCGTCGCTCGTATCCACCGTCTGCGCCAGTTCGGCATTGTCGACGCAGCGACGCGGCAGGGCCGAGCCGGTTCCCAATATCACGGACCGCAAGGTCATTTGGCGATCAGTTCCTCGCTCGCAATAGGCCCGACACGCGCCAGATCCTCCCGGATGCGTGCGCTCAGGCCCTCCTCGACCAGCCGTGCCGCAACATGCACCGCATTGGCAACACCCTTCTCGTCAGCGCTGCCATGGCTCTTCACGATAATCCCGTTGAGACCCAGAAACACCGCGCCGTTATGATTGTTGGGATCGAGATGGACCTTGAGCAGATGCAGCGCCGGCTTGGACAGCAGGAAACCCGCCTTCGAGCGCAGCGAACTGGTGAAAGCGCGCCGCAGCACGTCGGTAACGAAGCGCGCGGTGCCCTCGGCCGTCTTGAGCGCGATATTGCCGGCAAAGCCCTCTGCCACGATCACATCGGCCTCGCCCGAGGCAATCTTGTCACCCTCGATGAAGCCATCGAAACGCAGCGGCAGGCCACGCGCGCGGCGCAGGATGCCGGCGGCATCCCGGATCTCATCCGTACCCTTGAGGTCTTCCGTGCCGATGTTGAGCAGCCGCACGCGCGGCATGGCGAGATTCTGCACGATCCGCGCATAGGCCGCCCCCATCACCGCGAACTGGACGAGATTGCGCGCGTCGCACTCCGTGTTGGCGCCGAGATCCAGCATCACCACGTCATTATCGCCAAGGGTGGGGAGCGTGGCGGCCAGCGCAGGCCGGTCGATGCCGGGCATGGTTCGCAGGGCGAGCTTGGCCATGGCCATCAACGCGCCAGTATTGCCCGCCGAGACAGCGGCCATCGCCGAGCCGTCCTTGACGGCCTGGATCGCGAGCCCCATCGAACTGCCGCGCGACTGGCGGATGGCCTGGCTGGGCTTGTCCGTCGCTGCCACCACCTTGTCGGTGTGGACGATCTCGGCCGCGTTGGAGAGATTGGGGTGGTTCTTCAGCGCGTCACGAATGCGCACTTCATCGCCGAACAGCAGGAAGCGCAGCCCGTCATGGCTGCGACGTGCACGTGCGACGCCGGCGATCATGACGCGCACGCCTTCATCGCCGCCCATCGCATCGATCGCGATCCGCGGCGTCGTCACGTCATCTTCTCCCTCTATCTGGGACTCAGGCGCCGATCGCGATGACTTCGCGGCCGTTATAATGGCCACAGGCGCCGCACAGATTGTGGGGGCGCTTCAGCTCGCCACAATTGGAGCATTCCTGATAGGATTCGATAGGCAGCGAGTCATGGCTGCGACGCATGCCGCGCTTGGACGGCGAAGTTTTTCTCTTGGGGACAGCCATCAGGGCACCTGTTCAAAATTCATCATGATCAAAAACGGGTTCGCTACCCGGCTAG